>ERZ1034710.74-NODE-74-length-47592-cov-92.231083_pt1 | contig 47592 bp, 44 predicted proteins | sample MGYA00520597_ERZ1034710 | MGnify/ENA primary metagenome ERZ1034710 (study PRJEB33766, sample SAMN09781714) | gut metagenome | biome: gut microbiome | host: Homo sapiens | place: Madagascar | study: EMG produced TPA metagenomics assembly of the PRJNA485056 data set... | reverse complement strand
CATGAAAAATAAAAAAAAACAAAAGTAATTTACTTGTATTTCAAAAGGTTATTTAGTAAAAAATTTGATTAAATTTTGGATAAATTTTGGATAATTTATAGAGATTTTTTGAGGAAGTGGCAGGGGCAGAAAGACTCGAACTCTCAACCGTCGGTTTTGGAGACCGCTGTTCTACCATTAGAACTATGCCCCTGTGGAATTGCCGTAGTATTATCAACAAATTGCCCCTCTTTGTAAAGGGGCATATCAAAATAAATTTAATAATTTTTTAACAATGGCTTATATAAGGCTTTTGTTAAGTTTCACTTTGAGCCTTTTCGCCTTCACTCTGTTCTAATTTCTTCATTTCAAAGAAATTATGACGAGTTTTATAGTAAAACACCGCAAGAATTGAGGTAATCACGGTCATATAAAGAGCATATTGGCCATAACTCTTTATCATGTCAGACAAAGGTAAACCTCTCATAGCAAAATCACGCCAGAATTCATACTCCCATGTAAGTGGGAAACAAAACTTAACTGTATTTACCCAAGCAGGCATATAACCTGATGCTAAAAGAGCTCCTCCAAGGATAAAGCCTGGTGGCACAATTAAGATCATCTTACTGCCACCTTCACTAGGTTGATTAGTCTTCCATGTAACTAATAGAGCTAGCACACTAATTGAGAAACCTGTCATCAACATGCTTGGTAAATGGAAGAAATAGTTTCCTTCAAATCTCATCTGCCCAAAGATAATCAATGGTGCTGTAACAAGTGAGATTGCAGTAGTGTAGATAAGAGAATAAGGCAACAATCTTGCTAAAAGACAGGCAAATCCATCTTCTAAAATTGCCTGCCAACGCATTGAGATCTTAAAGCGCCCTACTAGCATTACTGAGGTAAGTCCTAAGATAATGGATGAGAAAAAATAGATAAAGGCACTACAAAAGGTAATAGATGCTGAGGTTGTAGGATTGTACAGTTCTCTTTTTACCATATCCATAGGTTGCAACAGAGCCTGTACCTTTTCACTTGAAGCTTTAGCAAGTGCTGCCACTTCTGGAGCTGAGTTCTCAGCTCCTAATGTAGCAATCATCTCGCTTAAATTAGCAATAGCCTGACCGTTTTGCCCCAGATTTGAGTAATCGGCAAAATAGCCTATATTAAAAGTTTTGTCACGTCTTTTGAGCTCTTTTTCTAAGTCTTTTGGGAAATAGAGTACACCGATATTTTTATCATGAGCTGTAAGATCTCGCACTGATACTGGTGAATGGTAAACCTCAGTGATCTCCACATAGGCTGAGGTATTTAATTTCTCAATTAAGGTTGTAGATAACTGTGAGCTATCAAGATCGACAACCGCAATCTTACCTTCAAACACTTCACCATGACGGGAACATACTGATACTATCAAGGTGATCATAATCGCCATCATGAATGCTGCAATATGGTAAGGTATGAACCTGCCTGAGAGCATAGCTTGAAACTCTTCATCGATGGAGGCTATGATCTTATTCATCACGTACCTCCATCGTCATACCGGTAAGAACCTCTTTTGAATCTACATAAATTCTTACCTGAAAGGAGGTCAGATCACCTAAACCGCGCTCACGGGTCATTCTAAGATCTGCAAAGGTAGGAGCTACTGTTGCAAACCTTACCGTACCTGTAAGATCTTTATCTGTAGCTACACAATGAACTTTTACTTTATTGCCTTTTTTATACTTTAGTACCTGCTCTTCACTTACATAGATATCAAAGTACTTTCTGTCAGTCTCGAGTGTAAGACCTGAAGAGTTAGGAGATACCAGCTCCCCTTGCTGATACAGGATCTTTAAGATCTTGCCATCACATGGAGCAATTAAAGTAAGACGACTGTAGTTGACCTCTTCTTGTTTTAATTGAACCTCAGTCTGCTTTAATTGAGATTTAAGGTTGTCTAAAGCGTTTTGCATGTTATCAATCTCAAGTCTTTCATTCTTAATTGATAACAAGGTCATACCCTTTGCTGAACCTGTTCTCTTTAACTTTTCTATCTGCTCGTCTGTGGCACCGTAAATTGCTGCCTGTAACTTACGCAAAGCCTGAGTTTTTGCTGCACCTGCCTGGATATTCTGTGAATTGGCGCTGTCATAGTCAGACTTTGAGATACTTCTGGTATTAACTAAAGAGTTAGCTCGTTTATATTGCTTTTGTGCTAAGAGCTTTGCTGACTCTGATACGGTAAGAGATTGCTTTAACTGTTCAATCTCTTTCCATTTGGTTAACTCCTCTAAATCTACATTAGCTTTTCTAATCTCAATTTCATTTTCTTTTGAAAGAATTAAAGCCTTTTGAGCTTCAATGGTAGCTTTGGTTCTTTCAATACTGATAGCTGTATCAGTATCATCTAAGACCATTAGAACATCACCTTTTTTAACTATTTGAGATTCTTCAATGTCACGCTTTAACAGCACCCCTCCTACATTTTCAAAAGAGACATCCACTGTATCCGCAGTTAAGACTCCTGACTTAATGCTTTTAGCAATAGTGGTGGCATCACCTCTTGAACCAAAATAAATAAGAGTAGAACTAATGATGAGTAATGAAAACATGGTAAGCAGAGTCCTTAGAGCGCCTCTACTCATATTTGAATTTAACTTCACTTTTACATACCAAAATTCTGTGGCGGTACGCGTTCTTACTGGTACCTGTAACTTACAGTATGGAAAAATTGAAAAATTTTTGTACGTTACAAAATTAAAAAAGTTGTGCAATACAAAAGCTACATCTTTCAAAAAGTTATTCATATATCACACAAAATTTACCCCCTTCTGCTCAATAAGATAATGACAATTTTGTCATTATCTTATTGAGAATTTCTAAAATCGATCTATACTTAATGACACAAGTGTCATTAAGAGCTAATAAAAATGGATACTAAAAACAGAATAAGACGCAAAGATACACGTCCTGCTGAAATCGTCATGTGCGCGATGAAACTGTTTGTTGAAAATGGCTATTTTGAGACTAACTTTCAGGATATTGCCAATGAAGGACATCTGGCGCGCTCAACAATCTATCTGTACTTTAAAGATAAGAAATCAATCTTAAAGGCTGCTCTAAAAAAGAAATTTGAAGAGAATAAAAACAACTTAATCGATTTGAATCAGGATGAGAAAGATACTTTCCATGAAAGAATGGCAAAGCTCTTAACTAGGATGCAAAAAATTACCCAAGACGAGTTCTTTAAACGTTTTTGTATCATGATGGCTGAACTATCAGCTAAAGATCCTGAAATTGCCATGATTTGGAAAGAAGAGATTTTTGACAAATTAAAAGAGATCTGGGCTTCCATGTGTGAAAAGTTCAACCTTGATCCAAAATACAGAGAATATATCTTTAATGTTCTCTATTCTGTCTTTTTTATGTCCTGTATTTCGTCTGTCTGCTTTTGTGAAGTTAACCCTTTTATGGATTTTGCTTCATTTGCAGAAATTACTAAGACTGATGTTCAACAGGCTAAGTATGATTGGATGCTAAATCATGAATAAGAAGTTAATTGCTGTCCTTTTCGTAATCACTGCTGCTATCTGCGCAGGCATTATGTACTCAAAATATGACGGTTCAGAAGCACTTTCTAAAGCTTATGGTAATGTTGATATCAGACAGAGCTCACTAGCTTTTGAAAGATCAGGTCGTATTGTCAAATTAAACTTTGATGAAGGACAAAATGTTAAAAAAGATGAGATCTTAGCTGTCCTTGATACAGAGGCTCTTAACTATCAGATACAGATCAATGAAGCTAATATGCGCCAGGCTAAAGCCTCATTAGATGAAATGGTTCGAGGCTATAGAACAGAGGATATTAAACAGGCTGGAGCCAATGTCAAAAGGCTTGAGGATAACTTAAAGCTTGCAACCGTTACCAACGAGCGTTACCAGAAACTGTATAGAGCAAGAAGCGTTTCAGCTCAGGAAAAAGACAATGCTTTTTACTCTATGACACAGATTAAAGCTCAACTAGATGAAGCTTCAGCTAAATACAAGCAGATGCTAAAAGGCTATCGAGTTGAGGATATTGAAAAGGCTCAGGCTCAATATGATGGCGCTGTAGCAGAGGTTAATTACTTAAATTACCAAAAGAATGAGCAGAGTGTTATTAAAGCCCCATTTGATGGTGTCATTCGCACAAGAAAGAGTGAGCTAGGTGATATGGCTTCTCCTCAAAGCACCGTTTATGAGTTATCAGTAATAGATAAAAAGAGAGTGCGTGTCTATTTGACAGAAAAGCAGTTACCTTTAGTAAAGGTAGGCGCTAAAGCTTATATCAGTGGTGTTGACGACAATAAGGTTGAAGGAAATGTAGCTTACATCAGTGATACTGCAATGTTCACACCTAAGACTGTACAAACAGAAGACTTAAGACCTGATCTTGTGTATGAGGTAAGAGTTGATACTAATGATCCTGAGAACAGACTGCGTTTAGGTCAGAGTGTAACTGTAGAATTTTCAAAAAATAAGTAACTGTAGTAAAAGCGCAGATTAAAGAGCAAAAAGATGAACGGCATTATTGAGATTAGCTCTCTTTATAAATCCTATAAGGTACAAGGCAAGAAAGATGTAAATGTCTATAGTGATTTTTCACTAAACATTGCTGCATCTAATCATTTTATTTGCCTTACAGGACCAGACGGTGCTGGTAAATCTACGCTTTTAAAATTACTCTCAGGCGTTATAAGACCAGATGGCGGTGAAGTGTTATTAGATGGATTAAAGCCTGACAATAACAGTGAGAATTTCACAAAAGTTGTAGGCTACATGTCACAAACACTAGGCTTATATGGAGAGTTAAGTGTTTTTGATAATTTGAGGATCTTCTCAGGATTAAAAGGACTTAATTTAAAAGAAAACTCAGCTTATCTTTTAGATTTATTAGAAAAAGTAAATCTCTTGCAGTTTAAAGACAGAGAGGCTGACGCCCTCTCTGGTGGTATGAAACAAAAGCTAGGTCTTACCTGTGCTATAGCATCAAAGCCTAGAATTTTAATTCTAGATGAACCTACCGTAGGTGTTGATCCTGTATCTCGTCAAGAGTTATGGGACATTATCTATGACTATATCAATAAGTCACAAGCTTACTGTATCTTTTCTACAGCTTATCTTGAAGAGGCTGCAAAAGCTGATATCACCTTGATGATGAATGATGCTAGAGTGGTGCTGCAAGGCAAACCTTCCGATATCTCAAAAAAGATGGATGGCAGGACCTATAGTGTTGAGTTAGGAGAGCTCAACTACCAAAAAACCGTACGCGAGGTTATGTCTATCTCAGAGCGCTGTTGCAAAGGATCCCCTCTTATCGATGTCTGCCCTCGCTTGAGCAAAATCGATATAGTTACCAAAGATAAAGACAGTAAAAAAACTGTTTATGACTTTTTAAAAGACAATCTAGGCATTGAGGTTACTGTAGAGAAAAGAAAACCAATTCTTGAGGATGCCTATATCTATCAGAGCTATTTAAACAGATTACAAAAAGAAAGCGATGATACAAGCTGTAGCTGTACAACTGCTGATACTTACAAGTCATCAGAGAAGAGTACTACTCAAAAAAATAAATCTTTCTGTACACCGCTTAAAGTAACACCTTATGACACAGGAGAGCCTGTAGTCATGGTCGATAAAATCAAAAAGAAGTTTGGTAACTTTACTGCTGTTCATCAATCCAGCTTTAAAGTGCATAAAGGCGAGATCTTTGGCTTATTAGGTCCTAATGGCGCAGGTAAAACCACAACCTTTAGAATGATCTGTGCTTTGTTAAAGCCTACCTCTGGTAATGTTACTGTAAACGGTTTTGATCTTAAACATGCTAAAGATGATGCCAGAGCTACCATTGGCTATGTATCTCAAAAATTCTCCTTGTATAGAAAGTTAAATGTCTATCAGAATTTAGAGTACTTTGGTCTTAGTTACGGACTTGAGGTAAAACCTCTAAAAACTCGTATTGAAGAGTTATTGGATGAGTTTTCATTACGTAAATACAAAGATATTCAAAGCGAGGATCTGCCCTTTGGTTTACAGCGTCAGCTCTCCATGGCCTGTGCTTTAATTCATAAACCTAAGATCCTTTTTTTAGATGAGGCAACATCTGGAGCCGATCCTGTAGCAAGACGTGTCTTTTGGGACAGGGTGAGTGCTTTAGCTTCAAGTGGAACCTGTGTGATTGTAACTACCCACTTTATGGAAGAGTCTGAGTATTGTGATAACTTTTTAATTCAGGATCAGGGAAAGATCTTAGTTTTAGGTGCTCCTGACAAGATCTGCATTAAAGACGGTCACAGAATCAGTATTGAGCAGGCCTTTGTGGAGCTCGTTCATAAGTTTAGAGCTCAAAAGACATAAAGGAGAATGAGTATGTTCAGATATCTACCAATTCTTCTAGAAAAAGAGTTCAAACAGATTTTAAAAGACAAATCTGTCTTTGTCTTAGCCTTTTTACTGCCAATGCTCTTAGTAGTCATCTACGGTAGTGCTGTAAGAATGGAAGTAAAGCCTGTAAAGCTGTGCATCAGCACTTATTATGAAAGTGCTTTAGAAAGAGCGATTACAGATGAGTTTATTGGCTCCCCTTACTATGAGGTAACTGTTGAGAAAAGCTTTGCTAAGGCTCAGGAGTTATTTGATGACAACAAAGTAAAAGCCCTTTTGTACTTACCAAATGATCTTCCAAACAGAGTGCAAAAAGGCAACGGTGAGCTTATGCTATATTTAAATGGTGTGGAAGCTCAGCTCTCATCCATCTCTGAACTTTACATAAAATCTACCATCCAAAGTGCTGTTTCAAAATTAAGTAATACCAAAAGCTCAAGAATTACGGTTAACACCCGCAACTGGTTTAATGAGTCAAATGAATCTGTATGGTTCTTAATGTCAGGACAATACGTAAGTATCATTACTTTAATCAGTATCTTTTTAGGTGGCTTTGTCATTGCTCGTGAATGGGACAGAAAAACGATTGAGTCATTAGCTGCTACTAATGCTTCAGCTTTTGAGATTGTACTCTCTAAAGTCATTGTCTATTACGTTATGGCAATTTGGTCGATGTTCATCATCCTGGGATTGGGTGAGCTTTTATATGACATTCCTATTCGAGGCAGTATCATAGGTTTAGTTTTCAGTTTATCTGTATATGTATTAGAGATGATCTGCTTAGGTGTACTTATCTCCTCTTTCATGAAGAATCAGTTCACCGCAGCTCAAATTGCTGTAATCATAGGTTTCCTACCTACAGTGATGTTGTCAGGTCTAATCTTTGATTTACGTGCCGTACAGCCATTTATTAAAGTTATAGGTATGATTATTCCGCCTACCTATGAAGTTAAAGCCATGAGAATTAACATGCTCTCAGGTGGCAGTGAGTTATTCTTAGTAGCAAACTTCTTTATTCAACTTTTTTGGTGTGCGCTGTTTTTCTTCCTTACAGTAAGACAGGTTAATAAGGACAGCAAATGATGAGAACTCTAATCAGAAGATCTTTGCTAAGAATTTTAGCTTTAATCAAAAAAGAAATCTTAACCATTTTAATGGATAAAAAGTCACGAGCCGTACTTTTTGCCCCAATCATCGTGCAGTGTATTATCTTTGGTTATGGCGCTTCTTATCACTTAGAGAGCGTACCTTATGCTATCTATAATCAGAGTAATGATAGTGTAAGTTATGAGATTGAGCAGGAACTTTTAAAAACACCAAAGTTCAAACTCATTGAAAAGTGCCACACCATGGGCTGTTTAAGAGAGAGTGTGGATTCTCAAAAGAGTCTTATCGGTATCTTTATAGACTCAAACTTTAAGAATACCCTTCAGGCTAATATCATTCTTGATGCACGAAATACAGCCTCTGCAAATACCGCTTCTGGCTATGTCACCTCTATTATAGAGAATATTAACAATCGCCTCTATGGTAAAAGTGCACTTAACATCAACTCACGCTTTTTATTTAATGAGAATAACTACACTCGCTATACCATCTTAATTGGTATGACTTTAGCTTTATCTGTAATTCAGGTGTTATTACTCTCCTCATTGAGTGTTTCAAGAGAGAAAGAAGAAGGATCTTATGACATGATGATCATGACACCGGCAAGACCTTTTGAAATGCTAATTGGTAAAGCCATACCTCCTATCGTGATTGCTTTTATCCAATCATTTATCCTGATTGCTATCTGTCGCTTTTACTTTGAAATACCAATGCGAGGCAATTTCTTTGCAATCTTTACTTTAATTGCCATCTTTGCTTTTGCTATTGTAGGAATTGGACTTGCTATCTCTACCTTGAGTAAAACCACTATGCAGTCACTTGTCGCAGGATTCTCACTATGTCTTGTATTAATCATGGCATCAGGTCTTATTACCGCAGTTGACGGAATGCCTTATTGGTTTAAAGCTGTAGCTTACTGTAACCCTGTCTACTATGGTATTAACTCCATGTGGCAAATCTATTTACAGGGCAGATCTCTCTTTGATTTGACAGATAAAATCATACCTTTAATTATGGTGGGCATTGTCACTCTATCAATGGCTTCATATCTATTTAGACATAAGCTTGAGTGATTTATTCCGAAAAGTATTTTGAGTGATGTCATAGATATAGCAGGCACAGCTTTGGTTATATCTAAAATAAAAGTAAGATATCTCTCATAAAAGAAGTTTAAAGAAACTCTAAAGAGAAATACATTGAGCAAAACAATGGCCATTGTCGTATCGTGACCAATTCTTTTAATTCTCCGTTTTTCTTTGAATGCTAACTATCATTATTTTATATAGGAAATACACTCATGAATCTGCATAAGAAGCTTTTACAGACTTGTTCATTGTCGATGCTCTTTGTTTTAACCGGTTGCAACAACATATTAGCCGAAAAACCTTCTGTAAATACAACAGATGACATAATTACGTTTACCGAAAAATATGCTGCTTCAGATGTTGTAGGAGCAATTAGCTTGTCTAAGTTGTTTGGTAAGAACTATGCATCTTTCGAACATAGCGCTAGATGGGCAAAGAGAGACTGTTGGCATAGTAATGAGCTAAAAGCCAAAAGTACATTTGCCCTTTATTGTAATGCTCACGGAGGAGAATTTTTTGATAGAGAAGAGGTAAGATGGCAAAAGGATGGAAAAAATCTTATTTCTAACGCAGGTTGGTGTAGAAATACATCAGCACCTTATCAGCCTTTATTTATAATGGAAACTGTAACACAAGAAGGCCTAGATCGTTGTGGCGTAAATCTAGACGGTGAACCTTACTATGAAATATGGGTTTACACTCCCAAAGATGGAGGAAGCAATACAGATCAAGACTGGATTGACTACGCTAAAACTTATGGATTCGTGACAAAAGAGCAAGAAAATCAGGAAAAAGCTCAAAAAGAGCAAGAAGAGGAAGCTAAATTAGTAGCTGAAAAATATCAAAGAATGTACCAACAGGAACAAAGAGAAAAGAGAAAGAAAGATGCCCCACTTCTGCTAAAAAAAGAGTATAGAGGAACCCAAATTTGTTCATTTATTGGTGATATAGCTTATTTAGAAGATTCCAATCCAAGTAATGGAAAAATTAAGGTTATTGACAATAAGGGAAAAGTTTTTTGGGAAGATGCTAAACAATGGTACATCTGTGGTCACTAATTTAAAACACTCTGTATTTAATACTTTCTATGACAATTGTTTTGCTAGTTAACGACAAATTTAATTTTATCCATACCTAAAAATCCCTGTTAATTAGTGTATAATGTAGCTTTCAGGAACAGCGAAAAAACGCAACCGCTCCTGAAAGCGAATGCGTCCCCGTTCTTACTGGATTTCACTCAGTGTAAGGGACAAAAAATGACCAATCCACTTTTCCAAAAAGATATCATCTCAATCTCAGAGTTTTCAAAAGATCACATTGAACTAATTCTGAAAACTGCATTTGAATTAAAAGCACATCCTCGCAATGATTTATTAAAAGACAAGTTAATCGGTGTAACTTTCTTTGAAGGTTCAACCCGTACCAGACTATCTTTTGAAACTGCTATTCAGCGCTTAGGTGGCAGAGTAATCGGTTTCTCTGATGCTACTAACACCTCTTTAGGAAAGAAAGGCGAGACCTTTATGGACTCAATGAGGATCATCACCTCATATACTGATGCCCTGGTAATCCGCCACAACAAAGAAGGTGCTGCAAGATTAGCTGCTGATATTTCACCTGTACCTGTAATCAACGCTGGCGACGGTTCAAATCAGCACCCTTCACAGACCATGTTAGATTTATTCACCATTAAAGAGACTCAAGGCCGTTTAGAGGATATCTCAATTGCCTTTGTAGGTGACTTAAAGTACGGTCGTACCGTTCACTCATTAGCTGAAGCTTTATCACTGTATAACGCAAGAATTTACTTAGTTTCACCTGAGTCATTAGCAATGCCTCAGTACATCCTTGATGATTTAACCAAGCGTGGTATTACCTTCTCAATCCACAATTCATTAGAAGAGGTTATGCCTAAGATTGATATTCTGTACATGACTCGCGTTCAGAAAGAGCGTTTTGATGAAACTGAGTATCAGCACTTAAAGTCAAAGTTCATCTTAACCCCTGAAGTTTTAGCTGATGCAAAAGAGAATATGAAGATCTTACACCCTCTCCCAAGAATCGATGAGATCACACCTGAGGTTGACAATACCCCATATGCTTACTACTTCAAGCAGGCTGCAAACGGTGTATATGCACGTGAAGCTATTCTTTCATTAGTATTAAACAAGGAGATTTAAGATGTCAGACGCTCATGTAGAAAACAACAAATCAAAGCTCCTTGTTGAGGCTATTGCTAACGGCACTGTGATCGATCATATTGCTCCAGGTCAGGCAATCAACATCATTCGTATGTTCAAGTTCTTAAGCAAGAACAATCAGCTAACCGTAGGCTTTAACTTACGTTCTGGTAACTTAGGCAAGAAAGACATCATCAAGATTTCTGATGTTGTATTCTCTCCAGCTCAGACCGAGCAGATCGCTGTATTAGCTCCTAATGCAACCATTAACCAGATCAAGGATTTTAAGGTTGTAGACAAATACAAGTTAAGATTACCTTTAGAGACTGTAGGTGTCTTCAAGTGCCCAAACAGCAACTGCATTACTAATGATGAAAGAGATGCTAATGCTCGTTTTAAGATCTCAACTGAAAACGGCAAGGTGTTCATGAAATGCAGATACTGTGAAAGAGTATTTGAGCGTGAAGTTGTATTAGAGTACAACGGACTTGAGGTTAAATAATTAGCTTCAGTTAATTTCTGAATCTACAAGGAGAGCGCAGATTTTGTAAGTTTTTTATGACATAGCAATCTGCGAACGTCAAAAGTCCGATTTAAAAAGTCGGACTTTTTGTTACAGCTTTTTTTCAATCTCTACAAGATCTTCACCCATCTTTTCATACTCAGCATTTAACTCTTCATCTGTGATCCTGTCATCCTGATCTGGCTCGTATTTATGCTTAGCTTCAGGTAAAGGAATATCAATAACTTTATACATTGTTTTATAGATGCCAGCTATTTCATCAAAGTAATAACCACCTTTGTATACAGAAAGCATAATGGTATCTAGATCTTCGAGTATTCTTGATAGAGACTTGTTTGAGAACTTAAGACCATCTTTAGAAGCAGCATCTGACTTTTCATAATCTCTAATGCGGGTGTTAAATATCATCTTTAGAGAAGCAGCAATAAGCTGACAGAGGAACTTGCCATGGAAGGCCGGTCAGATGATGAGAATATACGGTCAAAGTTTAAAGGAAATAAGAACTATCTGTGTGAGAGTTTATGAAGGGCCTAAAGGCATTTAGGATTTCAGGAAATTGGATTTGAAAAGTTAAACATTACTGCTCTAAATGAAATTCAAAGCAGTAAGTTAATTAAAGATCAGCGTAAACTGCGCTGTTTGAATCAGACTCCGGAGCTATTTCAGCTTCAATTCTTGTTTTATTGAACTCTTGAACGAATTCTAGGAACTTGTCTTCTTTTACAGGTTTAGAGTAATGATAGCCCTGTAAGAACTCAACACCATTTGCTGCCAGAACTTCAGCCTGTTCAGATGTTTCTACACCTTCGGCTACAACAGAAATACCTAAGGTATGGAACATCTTAATACAAGCTATCATGATGGTTCTTGCCTGCTCATTATTAGGCTCAAAAGCAGGCCAAATTAAAGACTTATCCATCTTCACAAGATCATACTTAACAGCAGCCACCTGAGACAGATTAGAATAACCAGTACCGAAGTCATCCATAGAAAACTTATAGCCAAATGACTTTAACTTCTCCATATTGTCTAAAGCAACCTTACCGCTACGTACTAAAGCTGTTTCTGTCACCTCAAGATTGATCATCTTAGGATCAAGGCCATAGCTCTTTACGGTCTGATGTAATCTAAAAGGGATGCTAGGATCTGCTATCTGAATACCAGAGAGGTTGACTTCGATATACTTTATACCAAGTTTTTCAACTTCATTATCTTTAATAAACTGACATACCTTTGAGAAGACCTGATCACCAATCATACTGATTAGGCCACGTCTTTCTGCTACAGGAATGAAGACCTCTGGTGAGATAAAACCAAATGACTTGGTATCTTTTAATCTTACTAAAGCTTCAGCTGACTCACAGCGATTAGTCTTGGTATTAATAATAGGCTGATATACAACATAGAAACCATCTTCATCTACTGCTCTTTGAATCAGTCTTTCAACAGAAAGAATATAGTTTCTCTTATCAGCAATTTCTTTATCAACTATTAAAACTGAGTGGTCATTCTGCGCTTCATAATGAGACTGACAGAATGAAATAAGTGAGAATAAAGACTCAGCATTAGCAGCACTGGTAGGGCACTCTACTGCACTTACAATATAAGTAGGCTGAATTGAACTATCCTCAATTAAGAGAGCCTTATCTGATACTTTATATCGAGCACTCCAGTCGGTTAACTCTTCTTTTGAGAAGAGGATGAAACCAAAGCTGAATTCTGAAATTCTAAAGATATTACGGTTACTAAAATCAGGAATTGATTTTACTGATTTAGCAATACAATCTAAACAGGTTGATAAGCTGTAGGTTGAACGTAATGAAGTGGTGTTCTGCATTGAAAAACAGATCACATAGAAGTTCTTATTCTCACCAAAGAGCTCATCGATTACCATCTCAAAAGCATTGCGAGATAATAAAGAGTGAATATCCTTATCCTCATTCTCTTTTGAGTTCTCAAAGGAGATGTATACAAACATCACGATAAGAGCAATAGCTAAACTTATCAATGATGCTGTTGGTACCAAATACTGATAAATAGCAATGAACAGCCATGCAGCAAAGCAGAAAATAAAGTCATATTTAACTACTAAGTGTCTGTTTTTTACAGCATAAGCTAAAGCAGCAATTGCCATTACGCAGTAGGTAGCCGACATGACATAAACAATGTTTACTAAGGTGCCGTATGAGTATGCCCCCTTTACAGAAACACTGTAGTTAATATCACCAAACAGAATACCTAAAATTGCAATTATCAGAGGAATGGCTCTTAATAGAAGTTCCAGTGTTGAATAGTTTTTGACCTTTCTTCCGCGTAAATCAATATAGATAAATACATAAAAGGCCACCAAAGACAAAGAAGCAAAAAAGAATTGATGAATAATTCTATTTATCAGAATTGAAAAATATTGAGGATGAAATGAGGCATATATACAACCAATGTCGCATACAATGCAGAAAATAGATAAGCCTAAGAAACCTTCAAATAATTCGGTTGAAAGTAACTTTACTCTTCTATATTGAAAAAATTCTATTGTAACTACTAGTACTACGCATAAGGCAACTAGTTGTGTGCCATAATCCATAGTTTTCTCCGATAATCTATTGTTCTAACTCATTCTACAATATGGAAAAATTTTTAACACTAGCAGTACAAATTTAAATCGAGGCTATCACAAAAATTTTGATAATTAAGCGAATTTTGTATAAAAATCCTCAGTGGAACATGTTATTGCATGAATTTTCTCCACTGAGGATCTTTATATCTAACTGCTTGAAAGCGCTGTTAATAACCCTAACAGCAAAAAAGCTTACAGTTAATTTTAAAGATTATCTAGCATTCTTATCTTCAAAGTATTTTTCTTCATTACCCCATGAAGCAACACCACTTTGATCTTTCATTAAAGAAGCTGTAAATACAGGCTCTTTGATGCCCTGTTTCTTCTGAGAAATGTAGTTATCAAATGCATAGAATGCGTACTTACCTAGGCGAACAATAGCATAAAGGTTGGTTAATGCTAATAGAGCCATACATAAGTCAGCTAAATCCCATACAACTGACAGTGAAGCATATGAACCGAAGAATACCATTGCAACAACTAAGATTCTGAAGACAGTCATTACATAGGTGTTCTTAGTTAAGTACATGATGTTAACTTCACCATAGTAGTAGTTACCTATGATTGAGCTGAAGGCAAATAAGGTAATGGTAAATGACATGAAGTATCTGCACCACTCACCTAACTGAGATGATAGAGATTCCTGAACTAGAGCAATACCAGTTACATCACCGCCGATTTCATATTTACCTGATAGTAAAACAATCACTGCTGAAGCTGAGCAGATAAATAAGGTATCAACGAATACACCGAAAGCCTGGATTAAACCCTGCTTTACAGGATGAGATGTGGTAGCACAAGCAGCTGCATTTGGAACAGAACCTTCACCAGCTTCGTTAGAGAACAGACCACGCTTAATACCAGTCATGATCACTGCAGCAAAACCGCCAGCTACAGCTGACTGAGGAGCAAAAGCGTCATGGAAGATTAAGTAGAACATCTCAGGTACTGCTGATAAGTTCTTGAAGAAGATAACTAAAGCTACAATCAGGTATAAAGTTGCCATGATTGGAACTAAGAACTCAGTTACTTTTGCAATACGGTGAGCACCACCAAAGATCACCATTGAGGTTAAGATACATAGAACTAAACCGGTGATGATGGTGTCAAAGCCCATACTGTCATTTAATGCCATAGCAATGGTATTTGACTGTACTGAGTTATAGCTTAGAGCAAAAGTAATGGTAATTAAAACAGCAAATAAAGCAGCAACAGCAGGCTGTTTTAAAGCATTGCGGATGTAGTAAGCAGGACCACCGTGGTAACCACCCTCACGGAATGGAACCTTGTAGATCTGAGCTAAGGTACTCTCAACGAAGCCTGTAGCTGAACCGATTAAAGCGATGACCCACATCCAGAAGATTGCACCTGGACCACCTAAGGTTACTGCAATTGCGATACCTGCAATGTTACCTACACCTACACGTGAAGCTGTACTGATACAGAATGCCTGGAAAGAGCTGATCTCCTTACCCTTGGTTTTATGACCAACGATACCGTGTCTTAAAACACGAACCATTTCACCAACGTAGAAGATCTGAACGAACTTGGTTTTGATAGTGAAATATATGCCTAAACCAATCAAAACAACGATTAAGACATAAGACCACAGAACGCCATTAACAGCATTAATGGCTGAATCTAAAGTGTCTAGCATTTGAGTTATATCCAGTTAAGTAAAAAATTCAGTGACTATCTATTTTCAGTGACATTTTATGTTGTTGCGCTTTTAAGACGCAGGAACTTAATTTTTCATTAAATTTCTAGTCAAAGATTGTAAAAATCAGGTTATTGTCCCACAAAAAGCTTTTTTTACAAAGAGAGATATGAACTGCGCCGTTTTTGTTCATGCATTTTGTACACTTCAATTTACAAAATGCATGTGGTAACAGATTTTGGTGAGTGGTTAAATGAGGTTATGTTGAAAATAGGAGTTACTCTCTTAGCTATGCTGTACGTAACACTTTTTTCCTAAGATTTATATAGCAAAGAGTCATTAAGACTACACTTACAGCCCACGACACAGGATAAACTAAAAGCACACCTTCAAAATTATTGAGTACAGGTAGCGCAAATAGGATCCATAAAATTCTGAAGATACAGAATGAGAACAGCAATACCACCATTGGAACTAAACTCTTACCCGCACCCCTTATTGCTCCTGCAAAGACCTGAGTAAAGCCTAACATGCCATAGAATGGGCAGAAATACAGCATTGCAAGATATGCATAGTGGATAGCTTCTCTATCTGAGGTAAACAAGCTTAGAATTGGATTGTGGAAGACAAGCATGATAATGCCGATACCTGCTGTATAGGTAACTCCTATGATAAGACCACAAATGACACCTTTTTTAACGCGCTCAATACAGCCAGCGCCATAGTTTTGTCCTACAAAGGTTGCCATTGCAAGAGAAATACTCAACAAAGGCAAAATATCAAAACCGTCTATCTTAAGATAGATACCATAACCTGCGATGGTCTCGTAGCCAAAGACATTAACGCTTGACTGAATTAGCACATTTGAAAAACAGATCACGGTGTTCTGCATTCCAGCAGGAATGCCCATACGAAGAATTCTCACTAACATCTGCCTATGGAAACGGATTGCTTTTAAATAGACTCTGCATTCATTTTTTGTAGTCATGACGTAGTGTAATGAGAAAATACAGGCTAAAAGCTGACTGATGTTAGTGGCTATAGCAGCTCCTGCTACTCCCATATCAAAGACAACAATAAACAGTAAATCTAAAACTACATTGATAACTGAAGCATAAGCTAAATAGAGTAAAGATCTTTTGGAATTACCAGAGGCATTTAAAATGCCTGCAATCATGTTGTAGAAGATGGTGAAAATAAGACCAAAAGAGTAGATAAATAAGTAGGTAACAGAGTCATCTAAAATATCTTTTGGAGTATTCATTGACTCTACCATAGGCCTTGTTAACAGCGCACACAGCACGGTTAAAACCACACCCAAAACTAGTGAAAAAGCTAAAGATGTATGCACTGATCTGAAGACATTACGTCTGTTTTTAGCACCTAAACATTGAGCAATAACAACACCTGCGCCAACTGCTATACCCTGACAACCTGAAATAATTACTGTCACTATCATGGAGGTTGAAGATACTGCTGCTAATGCCTGTGATCCTACGTAGTTACCTACGATAATTGAATCAACAGTTGAATACATCTGTTGCAGGAAATTGCCTAAGATCAGAGGAATAGAAAAGAAAAGCAAGATCTTAAAGATATTGCCTTCTGTCATGAGTGTGATTTTGCTTTTTTGCTTGTCAGTCATAGTCTTAAATAATCTTTTTTTGCTTATTGTATGCCAATTTGCAAAATAGTCACTAGTAGGGCACTAATGATCAAGGATTAGACTTGAGACAACATGTATTGAGTGAGGTTAGTTTGAAATGTTTTCAGTATTATCTTGAGAAAGATGTTCTAAAATTTCATTAGAAGATTGCTTAAATTTCTCCTCATCATCGACCATAGCACTTAATGAGGCTGTTACCTTTTCAATTTCATCAAGATCTTCTGACAACATTGGATGAGTCTTATTCAATTGATTTATAGATACAGTCCAGTCATCCAAGATTAGAACTCATATCTTTAATTATGTACTCTTTTTCTTTACTGAAAGTTTATCATAAAGCATCAAGATTTCATTTTATGAATATACTGTAACTATGTAGAAGGCACAAATTGTATAACTTCTTGAAAAGTTGACATTTATCTTCTCCGTGAAATAATTACGGCACAAAATACAACCTAAAAGCTAAGAAATTACCATGCAGACAGATTTAACCAATGGAAGTGTTTTAAAGAACATTGCCTTATTCTCACTTCCTTTCTTTTTATCTTATTTCTTACAAACTCTTTATGGTTTAGCTGATCTTTTCATCATAGGTCAGTTCGATGGAGTAGATAGCATTACAGCTGTATCCATTGGTTCACAGATCATGCATATGATAACTGTCATGATTGTAGGTTTATCTATGGGCGCTACTGTATGTATTGCTCAGGCTGTAGGAGCTAAAGATAAAGAGAAGTTAAGATACTGCATTGGTAATACTGTCACCGTATTTTTTATTGTATCTTTGATCCTTACAGGATTGTTGCTGTTCTTTACTGACTTTATTGTAGGTGTAGTAAAAACTCCAACTGAAGCTGTAGCAGGCACCAAAGAGTACCTTTTCATCTGCTTTATCGGTATTCCTTTAATCACTGCTTATAACATCGTAAGTTCTATTCTAAGAGGCATGGGTGATTCAAAATCCCCTATGTACTTTATTGCTATAGCTTGTGTTGCCAATATCATTTTAGACTATGTATTTATCGGCTATTTTAAGTTAGGAGCAGTAGGTGCAGCCTTAGGTACTACTTTATCTCAGGGCATTAGTGTTATCTGTGCCCTCACCTATATCAATAGAAATAACTCAAGCGACTCATTCTCTTTTGCCTATTTAAAATTAAAAGGCAACATTGCCAAAAGATTATTACGCATTGGTATTCCTATCTGCGCTCAGGACGGATTTATTCAGGTAGCCTTCATGGTGATAACCGTCATTGCCAATATGCGTGGTTTAACAGATGCTGCAGCTGTTGGTATTGTTGAAAAGCTCATAAGCTTTATCTTCCTGGTACCATCTTCTATGCTCTCTACAGTATCAGCTATGGGTGCTCAGAATATTGGTGCAGGTAAAATTGACAGAGCTAAACAGACCTTACGCTATGCTATCTACATTACCTTTATCTTTGGTGTGATTGTAGGAATTCTCTTCCAGTTTATCGCTGAAAACGCCCTTGAACTGTTCACTGAAAATCATTCTGTAATCGTCTCAGGTGGTAAGTACTTACAGGGTTATATTTGGGACTGTATGTTCGCAGGTATTGCCTTTAGCTTCAGTGGTTTCTTCTGTGCTTTAGGTAAATCAGAAATTTCCTTCTTGCATAACTTAATTTCGATTGTAACTTTAAGAGCTCCCGGTGCTTATGTAGCATCAATCATGTACCCTACAACCCTGCTGCCAATGGGTCTTGCTACAGCTAGTGGCTCCTTGCTCTCTGCAATTATCTGTACCATTGCTTATAAGGTTATTGCAAAGAAACTCTAATCTTAAGCGCATATTGATTTAGTAAAATATTTTACTATTACAGGTAATCGTATGCGCACTCGTGAAATCGTCAATGAGATAAATTCTCTTTTAAATCAGAGCACCTATCTTTATGCGCAATATGCGCAAGAGAACAGAATTTCATATGTAGAGATGATGGTGCTTTATTCCCTCTTAAATACATATGCTCCTCTTACTCAAATAGAACTGGGTGCTTACTATGTCATCTCTAAGCAAAGCATAAACTCTGCTGTAAAAAAAAACAAAACAGAAGGTTTCATCCTTACTGTTCAAGATGAAAAAGATAAAAGACAAAAGTATTTAAAACTTACGTCTTCAGGTGAAAAGTACGCACACTCTGTTTTGGACAAAATGATGAAAATTGAGGATGAAGTCACTGCTATTTTAGGAGATAAGAACAAAGCCATCATAGATGGACTTGAAATGTACAACATGCTGTTTGAGAAGAGACTTAACAAGAAGTAGCAATAATCTTATGTTTCAAGGTTACGATTTAAAACACTTCTTTAAATTCATCATTCCATCAATTCTTGCCTTTACCATTTTAGGCGTTTACTCCGTTGTTGATGGATTCTTCGTGGGCAATGCTCTAGGTGATGCTGGTGTTTCAGCTATTAACATTGTCTTCCCTGCTGTAGCATTAACCTTTGCTCTAGGCTCAGGTATTGGTTTAGGTGGTGCTGTAATTTGGTCTATTGAATCAGGACGTGGCAATTTAGAAAAAGCCTATAACAGTTTAAAAGTTGCCTTAATCTTACTGGCTCTCGTCTCTTTAATTATCACCATCGTGCTTTTTGTATGGATGGACGAAATTCTTGATGTATTAGGAGCTAGAGGTGATGTTGCATCTTATGGCAAGATTTACTTATGGTACATGTTTGGTGCTACCATTATTCAGTTATCAGGCTCAGTCTTTGTACCCTATGAGAGAAACAATGGTGGTGTAACCTATGCAACTTACTTCATGGTCATTGGTTTTGTCATGAACATTGTTCTAGACTATGTACTCATCATGATCTTTCCTTTTGGAATTCATGGTGCTGCCATCGCAACTTTATTAAGCCAGGCAGTTACTATAGTTGGCTGCATCTATTACATTAAAAAACACCAGATGCTAAAGCTTTCAAAGCCTGTATATGTACAGAAAACATCACTTAAGATCATGAAAATTGGTATTGCGCCGTTTGGTATCAATATGTCACCTATGGTCTCTATCTTTTTTATGAACGCTATTCACTTTATTATGGCGGAGCTTTAGCGGTATCAACCATTTCTTGTATTGAATTCATACTCTTCTTTGTATACTGCGTTCTTCAAGGCGTAGGCGCAGGTGCTCAGCCTTTGATGAGTAGATTCTATGGAGAAAGGAGATTTACTGACTACGCAATTACAAGACGCCTGTCCTTGTTCACAGCGCTGTTTTTAGCAGCTGTAAGTATCGTCATCATTTTTGTTGCAAGAGATAATTTAGGCAATTTATTTGGTACTTCTGATGAGGCAGCACTTGAGATTGCAATTGCAACTCCAGTGTTCTTAGTAGGTATGTTCTTTTATGCTTACAGCAGGATCTGCTCAAGTGCCTTTTATTCAACTGAGCGTGAAACCCTATCTTAGGTCTGCATTTATGCCGAACCTATCATGCTAATCGTTTTACTTTTGATTATTCCAAGATTCTACTCACTTACAGGTGTATGGTGGTGTATGGTGTTATCGCAAATTCTTACAGCATGTATCAGCTTTTATCTAAGTAAAAAGACCCATGTAAAAAGAGATAGGAGCAAAGGAGAATAAAACAGTAGAGCTTAAAGGAAAGTTTTAATAAGAACTGATAATTACTACAAGGCCAAGCAATATAGCCTGACCTTGTGATTAAATTACTTTAATTGAGAAATCTTTTACTTTAATAGATTGTCATCTGTAAAGTAATCAATACGCATTGCGTGCTTTACTTCACTTAAAGTCTGAGCTGCAGTTTCACGTGCTTTAGCTGTACCCTGCTTTAAGATCTCATAAACATCAGGAAGTCTCTTTTCCCAATCATTGCGTCTTTCACGGATTGGGCGCAACTCTGTCTGGATAACATTGTTTAAGAACTTCTTCACAACCATGTCACCCAAACCACCACGCTGATAGTGAGCTTTTAACTCATCTAGGTTCTTGTAGTCAGGCAAGTACTCAGCAAAATACTCATCCTTGCAGAATGCATCAAGATAAGTAAATACAGGGTTACCTTCAACATGACCAGGATCTTCTCTACGCAGGTGAGTAGGATCTGTGAACATAGACATAACTTTCTTTTTGGTGTCTTCTTCAGTGTCTGATAAGTAGATGCAGTTACCTAATGACTTACTCATCTTAGCTTTACCATCGATACCAGGTAATCTTAAGCATGATTTATTAGTAGGTAATACAATCTTTGGCTCAACTAGGGTCTCACCGTAAACTTCGTTGAACTTTCTTACAATTTCACAGCACTGCTCAATCATTGGCATCTGATCTTCACCAGCAGGAACTGTAGTTGCCTTAAAGGCAGTGATGTCTGATGCCTGACTTACTGGATAGCAGAAAAAGCCTAATGGTAAGCTAGTTTCAAAATTCTTTTGCTTAATTTCAGCTTTTACAGTTGGGTTACGCTGAACACGAGATACGGTTACTAAGTTCATGTAGTAAACAGTAAGCTCAGCTAACTCAGGGATCATTGACTGAATAAAGATATTTGATTTGGCAGGATCGATACCGCAGCTTAAATAATCTAAGGCTACCTGCATTACATTCTGGCGAACTTTTTCAGGATTATCAGCATTGTCAGTTAAAGCCTGAGCATCTGCGACCATGATATAAACTTCATCGTACTCGCCTGAATTTTGCAGACTAACTCGCTCTTTTAGTGAACCTACATAATGACCTACATGTAGGCGACCAGTTGGTCTGTCTCCTGTCAAAATAATCTTTTTCACAATATTCTCCGTTTTTTATTCTTTTTGCGCTTTTTATGATGAACACGCTAAATACAATAAATCTCAATTGTAATTTTGCAAAAAGTGAATTCTATACACTATTTTACTAATACCAAAACAGCAGGTAAACACTTATTCAAAAAAGCCCTTTATTATGCAATATCTTTACTGAAATTAAGAGTTTTTAAGCTCGATTGAGGTAATAAGTGTGAACTCTGATACACAAAGAGACTAAATGAAAGAGAAAAGACAAAGCTTCATCTTATCCGTTGTTTTAAATAAGACGTAACATTAAAAGATAAAGGTAAATTGACTTTTACTTATTGCTTCTGATTTTCTACATCAGGATGCCATTTAGCAAAGGCTTTTATTTTTTCAGAAGTATTAGTGTAATAACGCTCGTCCTTGTTGAATAATGCAGTGACTGTTCCTTGTCACCACATTATTCATACCATTTACGAAATATACATATTTATATTCTTTAACTTGCTAGAACTTAGCTTGTTTATTTTCAACGAAACTATTTTCCAACAAATCGATATTTTCCTTTTCCATACCCAGAAACCGGTTCGATAATTTTTAGCTCAAGCATTTTTTTTAATAAGGATGAACTTCCTGTATTTTTTAGACCAAGCACTTTTATTACATCAGCTCGACCAAATACTTTTTCAAAAGCAAAAATTGCTTTTAATTTTTTAATATGCTCAATCGTCCTTATGGATAAGGTTGCTTTTACGTCAGAATTTGCAATATCAATGTTCGTTTTTTCGGAGCCAATGTTCGCTTTTTCATATAAATTTAACGGACATCTTACATGCAACTCTCTATTACGAAGAGGATTGTTTTCATTCAGCAATAGATTCCTTAAGAATAACTCCAAATACTCTGTCGTCTCGTGAATTCCATTTTTTAAATCGTTGTAGTTAGCTCTAACTAAAGCATTACGGAAATACCAAGCATTTTCGGCAAAAGTGCTATTAGTTACGTCAAATCCAAGAGTATGTAAATATTTAATTAAGAAAACAGCTGTGGTTCTAGTGTTTCCTTCTCCAAAGACATGTATCTGCCACAATCTAGAAATAAAAACAGCTAAATGGTGAATAATTTCATCCATTGAAAGATTTTTGTATGAAAACTTTTTCTCACAAGAAAAATCGTAATCAAGAGTTGCAAGCAACTCTGTTGCACTACCGTAAATAACGATGGCACCATCTAGAACCCACTCTTTTTTTGTAATGTTGTAATCACGGATTCGACCTGCGTGTGAGTAGATCCCTGTAACAGCTTTCTATGGATAGAAAGATACTCCTGATAAGTAAAACTAAAAGCTATCTCAGAAATCAAAGTCGCTGTTCTTGCAGAAACCTTATCAGCTTTCTCTGTTCTGTCTGAAGTACTATGTAACGTTTTTTTATTGTAGTACTGCTGCAAAAGCGAATTTGCTTCTTCAAACGAAATCTCACCTTCAATATTACGAAGAGCGATACTCAGCAAATATTCTGAGGTTTTAAGACCGTCAACTGCCTGCAAGCCAATAGCTGTATGCCATGCATAGACTTTATATTTCTTCTCAGGTTCAGATCCTATAATGTATTCTTCAAAAGGATCTTTATTCAATCTGTTTCTCCGTAATATTTCATATTCAGATATAGTCTTCACAGGCATTAAAGGATCGTTCAAAAGTATTGCTACCACAAAACAAATAGTGAAAAGCTGTCATGAACATCTTAATAAAAACGTCTTTTCCCATCTATAGATGGTTAATTTACTTTGATAGTAACACCACAGTCTCAATATGAGATGAGTAAGGAAACATATCAAAGCCTTGCACTTCATCAATTACAAAGCCACTGTCTTTTAAGCTCTTTAAATCGCGCTCAAGCGCCTTTAATGAGCAAAAGATGTAGGCTAGTTTTATAGGTGAGTTTAATTCTGATAGTGCCTTACAAGCATCATCCCCAATACCAACTCTTGAAGGATCACAGATAATTGAGGATATATCTTTTGCTTTTACTAAAAAGTTAATAACTTCTCTGATGTCACCTACGATAAACTCAGTATTCTCAATGTGGTTATGCTTTGCGTTCTCAATAGCAGCTGCTATTGATTCAGGCACAATTTCAACCCCTATGACCTTTTTAAAGTTCTTTGATAAGGGTAAAGTCATGGTGCCTACGCCACAGCATAAATCTAATGAGGTTTTGTCTTTATCCTCACCACAAAAAGATACAGCCTTTTCGTACATTTTTTGCGCTACAGGATAATTTACCTGTAAAAAGGTATAAGGTCCTGCTTTGTAGTCAAATCCACAAAGATCTAGAGAAATCTCAGCTTTGCCTGAAATTAAGATCATCTCATCTGACAGGATCTTATTAGAATTAGCTTCATTTACATTAAGATAAAGTGAGTCCACTTTATCTTTAAATTCTGTCTTTAACCTGTCTATAAAGATATTACTTGGCTTTTTAGATACTACTAAAACTGCCATCTTCTCTTTTATAGTGTCACGTAATAATAAAGAGCGTAACAGGCCTTGTTGAGTAGTCTCATCATAAACTGTTAGGTTCTCTTTAGTGAAAAACTCACACAACTCATTAGCAAGACTCGAGAACCACTTTGGTTCTAAGGAGCAGTTTGAGACAGCAATAACTTCATGAGAATGGACTTTGTAAAAACCATTTACAATCCTATCATCCTGTTTTGCAAAGTAACGAATGCTCTTATAGCGGGATGGTTTTGTAAGATCAGCTTTTTCAATAGGCTTTAGGTTACAGTTATCAATACCAGCCTTTTTTAAAGCATGAGCAATCATTTGCTGTTTACGCTTTAAAGTACCTTCATAACTTATAGGTCCAAAAGACATCACTGACTGTAGTGACTCATCTTTGTAGTCAACTCTGTCAGGTGATTTTTTAATGATCTCAATGACCTTGCCAGGTCGTCTTTTAGAGCCATTTACAAATGGTGCATCAATTTTTGCAAGAACAGTCTCACCATCAATTACACCTTCTAAATAGATCTCATAGATCTCATAATGAGCAATACCCTGACCTTTGTCATTTAACTTTTCAACATAAAGTTCTACAGGATCTTTATATTCTGTAAAGGGTATCTGTTTTATCTTTTTAGGCATGGGTAAGTACTATCCTCAAGATCTTGTTTTTGTAAAAGCTAATTTATTCATGATATTACTCATGAGTTTTTAACATGAGCTTTTACTAAGGCCTTTGATGATTATTTTTTGCGTTGTCACTGAATTTTTTCTAAGTTTACACTAAGATTGAATGCATAAGATTAACATATACAAAGTTTTAAACAAAAAGGATCATCCTATGAGGAAGAATTCAATTCTAATTGGATATACTTGTCTTGGAATGTTGTGTGCAGCTACTTTAAATGCCTGCACCAATCCAGTTTCAGAAGCTGGTACGGTTAACACTTATTATGAAGGTACCATTACCGGTATTGAAGCAATTGATATTACCAATAACAAGAACGATAACACATCAAATACCATCTTAGGAGCTGTAGGTGGCGCTATTTTGGGTAACTTAATCAATAAAAAGAGCTCAGGTACTATCGTAGGCGCAGGTTTAGGAGCATTAGCAGCAGGATCAGCTTCTAAATATCTTGACCGCCATGACGGTGTAAGATTAACTATTGATTCAGATAATGGTCCATTGATTGTCGATATGCCTTTCTCATGCAAATATGCTGTAGGCAAAAAGGTACGTTTAATCTCAGGTAGCTCACAAGGATCTGTAATGGTTAAACAGAACGGACGTTATGTAACAGCAACTGAAGACAGCTATACTAAGTGCCCTGCTGTTTACAATGCAATTAAAAACAATTAGTCTTTTTTGAAAGGATTAAGTGGTGGCCCATTCCTGACTTGAACAGGAGACCAAACGATTATGAGTCGTCTGCTCTAACCAACTGAGCTAATGGGCCATTGTTCGAGGGGTTATTTTACAGGTTACCCTCTCTCCCGTCAAGATTTTAAATCTTTACTCAAAATCTCCTTCTGGATCTGAGTGTACTCAGATAAAGCATCCATCTTACCTTGGCTCATCTCCACACTAAGGATTTTGGCTCTGTCTTTTAGAGGCTTTGTTATAACTTCACTTAAGATATCTGCAAAATACTCTATTCTGTCCACATAAGGTATCTCCCTAATCTCACCACCTGATTCAAAGGTAAGATTCAGTGGAGCACTGATTAACAGCCTTACAATCTTTTCATAAGATGTCTGACGAGTCTGTTCAATGAATTTAGCTGGAGTTATATCAGGAGTTTTTGCAATGATCTTTAATAAACCTTCTAACTCATCTGCACCCTTTATGCCTAATCGTTTGCACAAAGCTACAAACTCATCTAGTGCAAACTCTCTTTGTACATTAGAGACCACAGTAGGCTGCTGAATAATAAAGGCCATGAGTTTTCTCATAGGAGTTTTAAAGAAGTCCCTTGAGACCTCATTTTTAGCAATCTGTTCCTGTTCTTTTTTCTCTTGAGCTACATAAGCTCGAGGCTGTTCAACATGAGTTTGCTTTAGCATGTCATAAAGCTGATTTTCAGAAATGCCTGATGGCTTTGAGAGCAACTTTAAAGCAACCGACTGTAATGAAACTAAAGGAATAGCTTTAATCAGCTTTATGGTGTCTGAGATAAAGTTTGATAAAGAATTAGGATCTTTTAAATCATAGCTTTGAGACTTATGTACTATCAAAAACTCTGGATAGCTCATAGCTTCATCTAAGAACTTTACAAAAGCACCTAAGCCTTGCTCTCTTACTAAAGAATCAGGATCATGCTCTGGAGGCAAGAATGCAAAACGAATTTCTTTACCATCCTGCAAAATTGGAGTTACTGTTTCTAAGGCATGCCAAGCAGCATGACGACCTGCGCTATCTCCGTCATAACAGCACACAACTTTGTCAGTGTAACGGAACATCTCTTTAATCTGCTCAGGTGTAGTTGCTGTACCTAATGAAGCTACAGCATAGGTACAACCTGCCTGTCGCACTGAGATCACATCCATATATCCTTCAACAACCACAATACGTGGTGGACGGTTGTTATTTGCTTTTAAGACCTCATATAGACCAAATAACTCATTACGCTTACGGTAAATAGGAGTTTCTTTGGTGTTCATGTACTTAGGCTTGTCATCGCCCATGGTTCTGCCACCAAAACTGATGATCCTGCCTCGTCTGTCAAAGATAGGGATCATGACACGGTTACGGTACATAGAGTGCACACCGTAGTCGTTGCGCACTAACATACCTAAATCAATTAACTTCTGCTCTGTTTTAGGATCCTGACATAACCTTTCTTGCAAAAAGTGAGGATTTTTAGGAGCAAAACCTAAGCGACACTTTAAGATAGTATCTCGTGTCAAACCACGATTTTTTGAAAAATACTCAAGACCAGGAGCGCCTTCAGGTGAGTTTAATACCTGAGTATATAAGGTCGCACATCTGTCCATGAGGTCGTAATACTCTTTTTGCAGATCGACTTCTTCTTTGGAACGGGTATTAGTTGTGTCATATTCAACGGTTAAACCTGCATTTTGAGCAATTTCTTCAACTGCCTCAGGAAAACTCAGGTTCTTTAATTTCATGATGAAATCAATGACGTTGCCATGCTCTTTACAGCCAAAACAATAAAACATCTGCTTTGCTGGTGTGACACTAAATGAGGGAGTCTTCTCATGATGAAATGGACAGCAGCAGGTATAGTTTGCGCCTGACTTTTTTAAAGTTACATACTGACCTATGACCTTTTCAATAGGAACATTTGGCAGTAACTTTTCGGTAATAAAACTTTTCTTGATAAACGGCATGGCAAACTCTTTAAGGTATCTCTTAATACTGTCTTACATCTCTGATTTTTAACAGCATTTTACTTAACATAAAGTTAACGATTACTGTGTATTATATGAACATTCAGGCTATCTTGATAGCGACTAATATAACCGACAATTAATACAAAAATGGTAGAATAGTGTCAAAAAATACGAATTTTAAGAACTTTTTTTAATATTTCCCAAATTTAAGCTGTTTTAAAGCTACGATAATTGCACTTTTACGGAAAACAAATGTCTACATACATCTTTGGTGATCTTCACGGCTGTTATGATGAATTTACAGCTCTTTTGAAAAATATCAACTACAACGAAAACGAAGATGAACTAATCTTTACTGGTGATTTAATTGGAAGAGGTCCAAAGCCTGTTGATACTTTAAATTTAATCACTGCGTTAAAGGCAAAACACCCAGGACGAATTCACTCTGTTTTAGGCAATCATGACTTAAACTTTTTAGCTGTTTTCTATGGCTATCACAAAGCCAAAGCTAAAGATAATTTAGATGTGCTCCTAAACGCTCCAAAGCTTAATGACTATATTGAGTTTTTTAAAAGTACCACCCTTTTATATGTTGATCCTGAGAAAAAAATAGCTGTAGCTCATGCTGGTATCTATCCTAAATGGACAATTGATGAAGCGCAAAAACACACCAATGTCATTTCAAAAGTATTAAAAGATCCTCTGCATACAAAAGTCTTATTAGCAAATATGTATGCAGATCATCCTGATCATTTTGAAGAGCAAATGCTGTCATCAGATCTTAACTACTGGAGATTTATCGTAAGCGCCTTTACAAGAATGAGATTATGCTCAAAAGAACTTGTACTCGATTACGGTCATTCTGACTGTTCTGTAAGTGATGCTCAAAAGGACAATATCTATCCTTGGTTTAACTTTGGTTCCCCTTTTGAATACAAAAATGAGAACTTTACGCTGTTCTTTGGTCACTGGGCTGCTTTAAATGCTCAATGTGACAGAGAACATGTTGTAGCTTTAGATACTGGCTGTGTTTGGGGCGACAGACTTTCCTGCTACGCACTCGAAAAACAAGAAAAAATTTCAGTTTTATCACTTCAAAAGAAAAGAGAATCTAAATAGTTAGATTTTTCTACTAACATTTTACTTAGTTAACATCTCATCTTCTAAAGCAGTATTTTGTTTTAATACTGCTTTTTTATTTATTTTCAATAAATTAAATAAAATTATTGAAATTTTATTTCATTATCATCTTTATCACTTCTAAATACTTATCATTTTGCTGATCATTTTTGTGCATAATTTTAATTTTTTACACAAATTTGAAATTTAATAAATTTGTTTTAATAATAATCTAACATTTTAGTTTTACTATAACAAGCTAGGATCATTCTAGTAAATAATTCACCTTTTACATACATTTAAACATATAAGTTAGTTAAATCATAACAATCGTACAAGCTTGAGTAAGTGCACTTAAGGTGTACAGATATACGTAAATAACTATGGTGTTCATTATGGAAAAGACAGAAAAAATCATCCGCTCAGCTATATTCTCGTCTGTAGGATATCTATGTGCTGGAATTGCAGTTTCACTTTTTGCAGGTATTAACCTCTGGTCTCAATTTTTAGAAACCGATGAAACTGTGTTTTCACTTGCAGTGGTTCTAACTTTTATACTCTCTGCAATTGCAGGTATTGTGCTAATTCGTTATCTGGTACCAAAGATTGGCGCTAAGACTGTTTATGAACAGGATATCTTAGTTGCCATGATTGGAATGCTCTTTATTGCACTTGCAATTAACATTGCCATGCTCTTTGTAGGCGTCATAGTCTGCACTGGTGCTTTAGCAGTGTTCTTCTATGAGAACTTTACAAGACAGTTAAACTTTGTAAAAGAGCTCAATCACTCAAAGCTTAATCAGCGTAAACAAAGCAATTATAAAGTCTTTTACCTTTCAGGCTGGGCACTAGGACCTATCATTGCAGTACTTGCTATCTCTATTTTTTCAAACCTAATTGGTGTTCTTACTTTAAGAATTCTCTATGCCCACTTTATCGTGCTCTCTTTTTGGTTATGGATACAGCGTTTAGGTGTTCATGAAGCATTTGAAGATGCACCTACTGCTCTTTTAGCTCATCTGCAAGAAGATGCATCAACTAATGTGGAAACAACTGCTGATATTACTAATAAAGAGACTTCAACTGACAAAGCTTACATACAAGATGGCAATAAGAGTCATGATGCTACAGCAAAGGACAATAAAGATACTTCTGTGGACAGTAATGAAAAGGTAAAGGTCTCTTCTTGTAATCCTTCAGATAAGACAGCCCAAACAGAGTCTAATGTAACAGACAAATCTCAGAATAACTAAAGGATAACAAATGAAAAACGTTTATAAACTCCTGATGCTATCTGTACTGTTACTAGCATCGCCTTATGCCCTTGCAGAAGAACCTTTATTTACAAGATACACTTTCTATGGCATTCGCTATGAGATGATTATCTTTGCGCTAATGTTAGTAGGCGTTGCAGTCTTTTACACCAAGACCATGAAGGTAGCTATCATCGGGCTCCTCTCATTGTGCTTTTATAAATACGAATTTACTGACGGCTTTTCTGTAATAAAAAAACTAATTGGCTATGTAAATACTGATGGTCAATTTGTAAGTGGCTCTTGGAATACTTATCTAAACCTAGCTTTAATGCTGCCTGGATTCTCAGTATTAGCAAAAGTATTCGAAGACTCAAAGTTACCTTCAATAATTCCCCGTTTTCTGCCTAAAGGTCACTGGGGTGGCTTTGCACTCTTACTGTGTATATTTGTACTAAGTACCTTCTTAGATAATATTGCAGCAGCCATGATTGGTGGTTCAATTGCCATGATCGTCTTTAAAGGTAAGGTACATATTGGCTTTGTCGCTGCAATTTGTGCAGCCTCAAACGCAGGTGGTGCAGGCTCCGTCGTAGGAGATACCACAACTACTTTAATCTGGATCTTTGGTAAAGATCCTTTGGTTTTAGCACAAGCTTTCTTACCTGCAACTGTAGCTATACTAGTAGTAGCTTACTTTGCTTCAAAACAGCAGGAAAAATACCATCCTATTACTACAGAAATAGAGAGCAACATCACTGTCGATAAAAAGAAACTCTCGGTTGTAGGCTTAATCTTAATTGGTGCTATCAGCTTTAATTATTTCTTTGAGTTCCCGGCTTTAGGTATCTGGATTGCAATTATCTTAGGAGAGATCATTACAAGAGTTGATCTTAGAGTTGTAAAGTCATCCTACGAGAGTACTGTCTTCCTGGTTGCTTTAGTATTCTGTGCAGAATTAGTGCCTATTGAATCAGTTCCTGATGCTTCCATTCTATCTACCATGGCTATAGGTTATGTTTCAGCTGTATTTAACAACATCCCATTAACGCAGCTGTGCCTAATCAAGGGTGGTTATGACTGGGCACTTATTTCCTATGCTGTAGGCTTTGGTGGGTCTATGATCTGGTTTGGCTCATCAGCAGGTGTTGCAGTCTGCGATATGTTCCACAAAGCTCGCAGCTTCGTTAACTGGTTACGTTATGGCTGGCATATACCTTTTGCCTTCATGGTAGGCTTTGGTGTTTACCTTCTAGTTTTAGGATGGGATCCTATGAAGGGCAATCCACCAGATCAGATGCCAGAACCTGTTTCATATTCACAGAGTATTGGTAACAGTCAGATCCACAATGCAAAGCATCATGATGCTCAAGATCTAAAAGTAGAACAGGTAGAAAAAGAATAACAGATTATAAGTTAGGCAGTTTTTAGGGAGCTTCAATGCTCCCTATTTTTTTATTTAATCCATGTTTGGAAGTGGTAGTCAAATCCACACTTGTCTGAATGGAAAGCTACATCATCATGTAGTTTAAATGGATATTTAGTAAAATCAGGGAATTTAGTGTCGCCTGCAAATTCCTTGTCGATAGTAGTCAGATGCAGAGTTGATGCTAATGGTAAAGCCTCAGCATACATACGAGCACCACCTATTACCATCAGAGTCTTATCTCCTACAAGATCTATTGCCTCTGCTAGTGACTTTACTACAGTAAGACCTTCAACCTCTTTTGTGAAGGTTGAACTTACCATGATGTTCATTCTGTTTGGAAGAACACGACCAATAGACTCAAAGGTTCTTCTGCCCATAACTACAGGGTGCCCTGTAGTTATTTCTTTAAAGTGCTTAAGATCTTCGGACAAATGCCAAGGGATCTGACCTTCATTGCCAATAACAAAGTTCTTTGCAATCGCTACAATAATTTGAATATCGGCCATGATTAGTTCCTATAGATAAACTCTGGACCTTCATCATCGTCAAAATTGTCATCATCACGATTATTTTCACGAACTTCAGGCTCAGTCCAGATGAATTCTTCAGCTTTTGGCTTCTCAGGCTCTTCAAGCTCTTTTTGCTTAACCTCATCCACAAGATCTTGCAGTGCATAGATAAGATCATTTACACCGGTCTTAGCTAGGCCTGAAATGATAAAGGTTCTCTCAGGCTTTACTTCAACAGATGATGCGATCTTCTCTAAAATTTCCTGTGCTTCTTCTTCAGTACCTAAATCAACCTTATTGGCAACTAACCAGCGAGGCTTGTTGTAAAGCTCATGAGCGTACTGCTTAATCTCATTTTCGATGATATTAGCGTTTTCTACAGGATCAGAACCATCAATAGGATGAATATCAACTAAGTGAACTAAAACACGGCAACGCTCTAGGTGCTTTAAGAAGCGGTGACCAAGACCTGCGCCTTCTGATGCGCCTTCAATAAGGCCAGGAATATCCTCAATTACAAAAGAACGTCCCTGTGAAGTTTTAACTACACCTAATGATGGGACTAAGGTAGTAAATGGATAATCAGCAACCTTTGGTTTTGCAGCAGATACAGCTCTTACAAAGGTAGATTTACCGGCATTAGGCAGACCTACTAAACCAACGTCTGATACTAACAGCATCTCAAGCTTTAACTGACGACGCTCACCAGGAGTACCGTTAGTCTTCTGTCTTGGAGCCTGATTAGTAGCTGACTTGAAGTGAGTATTACCAAAACCATGACGACCGCCACGAGCTACGCATAATACATCGCCTTCTTTTCTAAGATCACCAATAACCTCACCGGTTGAAACGTCGGTTACACGAGTTCCTACAGGAACTAAAAGGATCTTGTCCTCTCCGCGAGCACCAGTACAATCAGCAGTACCGCCGTTTTCACCACGACCTGCCTGATAAAATTTAGTAAATCTATAATCAACTAAAGTATTGAGATTTACGTCAGCTTTCATGTAAACGTCGCCACCGTCACCACCGTCACCACCATTAGGGCCACCACGAGGCACGTACTTTTCACGTCTAAAGCTAACAATACCGTTACCACCATCACCAGCTTCTACGCGGATTATGGCTTCATCAACGAATTTCACCTTATGATCCTCCAGATTACAAGATGGCAGCAGGTATGCGCCACTTTACTTATTTGATACTGATAAAAAAATCAATACAGACTAAAAAGGCCAGCATCTGCGAGCCCTTTTATTGTAAACCAAATTCGGTATTACTGCTGAGTCTCAACGATCTCAACGAACTTGCGGCCCTTAGCGCCACGAGTTACGAAGGTAACTTTACCGTTTGCCTTAGCAAATAATGAATCATCCTTTGCTAAACCAACGTTTGCACCTGCGTGGAAGTGTGTACCGCGCTGACGAACGATGATGCTACCAGCTGATACAGTCTCACCAGCGTAAGCTTTAACGCCTAAACGCTGAGCATTGGAATCGCGGCCGTTACGAACGGAACCACCAGCTTTCTTGTGTGCCATTTATTCCTTTCTCCTAACTAAATTACTGCTGAATACCAGTAATCTGTAAATCGGTAAACCACTGACGATGGCCAGTAACCTTCTGGTGGTGCTTACGACGACGGAACTTAACAATCTTAACTTTCTCGCCACCGTGTGCGCCTAAAACCTTAGCGGTAACCTTTGCACCATCTAAATATGGAGCGCCAACTTTGATATTGGTGCCATCTGATACTAATAGAACTTTATCTAGTTCGATATCGCTGCCAGCCTGGGCATCGAGTAGCTCAACGCTTAGCACGTCGCCCTCGGAAACCTTGTGCTGCTTGCCGCCGCAAAAAATAACTGCGTACATGCTCAAACTCCGGGTAAATGCAGGAGTTCTGCTCCCGCAATCAATTAAAACTGTGCCCACTTGGGGCGATAATGGGTCATTATTTTACAGACAAAATAAGTAAATTGCAAGTCTTCTGACAAGACTTACACTTATTAATTATCTCTGGATTACGCTTTTTCATTAATACATGTTGTTCAATGCATTAATCGACCTACAAAAAGCGCTATGAATTTTATAGCTTATTCAGTGCAATTTCAAGATTTTTATTAATTCATGCACTAATCACTCATTATTCGATGTTACAATTACGCTATCTTGTGAGAGTTATAGCATGTATACAGTTGATAATGAAATAAAAAACGACTTAGATAAAGTCGAAGAGAACCTATCTACACTCCTGTCAGGTTCTGCCTATGAAGTAAATGTAAATGCAATGTGCCAGCATGTAGTAAAAGCTGGAGGCAAAAGAATCAGACCTAGATTATCAATCTTATCCTGGCATGCCTTAAACTCACAGAATAATTCTCAAAACTATGAAAGAATGCTTAAGTTTGCCTCAGCAACCGAGCTTCTTCATACAGCAACACTAGTTCATGACGATGTCATCGATAAAGCAACTATAAGACGTGGTGTAAGCACTTTAAATGATACAGAAGGCAATCATGCTGCTGTATTAGCTGGTGACTACTTATTTACCCGTTGTTTCTTCTGCTTGCATGATGTTCAAGAACCCAAGCTTTTCTCTCTAGTCAATGAGACCCTTGCTGCCTTAGTAATGGGTGAAATCAATCAGCTTCATAATCAGGGAGATTTAAATATCTCAATTCAAGATTACGAACAGACTATCTATTGCAAAACAGGTGCCCTCTTTGAACTTACCACCTCAGGTATTGCAGTTTTAGAAAAGGCTCCAGAGAACATTGTTAATGCTTTAAAAGAGTATGGCAAGCAGTTGGGTATTGCTTTTCAGGTAGCAGATGACATGCTAGATTATTCTTCTAGTACTCAAACTTTAGGCAAGTCTATAGGTGAAGATCTTGAAGATGGCAGAATTACCTTACCTTTAATTTTAGCTTTAAAGAACACCTCTGATAGAAAGTCTCTTGAAAAAGCCATTAAAGATTGTGATTTAGCAAAGGTATTAACCTTTATTAAAGAAACTGACTCTTTATCTAAATGTCGAAATTTTGCTTTTGAAGCTGTCGAAAAAGCTAAAAAAGCTTTAGAGATTTTAGAGGATTCACCTTATAAAGAGATGCTAGTTGAACTTGCTAAAAAAGCAGCTAACAGATCAAAATAACTATACGCAATGCTCTAGTTATTCTTTTAAAACCACTGCTGTGGCTTTTATTATCTTAACTGGTATCAGACAATGAATTCTAGCCTACACCTTAGCGCTAAATAATAATGCCATGCAGATGGTCAACTTCGTGCTGTACGATCTGAGCAGAAAAGCCTGATAACTTCTTAGACTTCTTTTTGAACTTATGATCTTCATACTCAACTACAATGCTCTTGTAACGAGTAGTCTTTCTTACACCTTCTAAAGATAAACAACCTTCTTCAGTTTCATAAGGATCATGTTTTTCTACAATCACAGGATTATACATAATCACCAAAGTCTGATGGATGTTAACTGCAATAATATTGAGTGAATGACCAATCATGTTAGCTGCAAGTCCTACACAGTTTTCACTGTTATGCTCTAGAGTATCTAATAAATCTACAGCTACCTGTTTGTCTTTAATGGAGGCGTTAACACTTGGGATCTTTAAGAACTCTTCGTCTTTGACAATATCTCTAATCATGTTTTGCTCTTTAAATTCTTTACGGTTTTAGTTTTTTACTTGCAAAAAAGGCCTAGTCATCACTGAGAAGGCCTTTTAGCTTTAATTTGTTTACTAAAGATTAATCAGCAAATGGATCATCTAAGTAAATGGTCTGATCTCTTTCAGGACCGGTTGATAAAATTGCAACCTTAGCACCTGATAACTCTTCTAGACGTTTGATGTACTTCTGAGCATTTACAGGTAAGTCTTCCCACTTGGTTACACCAAAGGTTGACTCTTTCCAACCAGGCATTGACTCATATACAGGAGTTATACCTTCATACTCGTGAGCTGATAAAGGAGGTAACTGACGAATTGAACCATCCTTCATCTTGTAAGCAGTACAGATCTTAACTTCATCCATACCGTCTAATACGTCCATCTTCATTAAAGCTAAACCTGTTAATGAATTGATGGTTACAGCACGACGCATTGCAACAGCATCATACCAGCCAGTACGACGAGGACGACCAGTTACAGCACCGAACTCAGCACCGCGCTTACGGATACCTTCACCTACTTCATCATTTAACTCTGTAGGGTATGGACCGCCACCTACACGAGTGGTGTAAACTTTAGCGATACCTAAAACATAATCAATATCTAAAGGACCTGCACCAGAACCTGTTACACAGCCACCTGCTACAGTATTTGATGAGGTAACAAATGGGTAGGTACCATAATCAATATCTAAGAATGTACCCTGAGCGCCCTCAAATAAGATCTTCTTATTTGCCTTACGACCTTCAGCTAAGATCTCTGAAACATCAGCTACCATCGCTAATAAACGATCACGGATACCTTCTACATAAGCTAAAACAGACTCATATGAAACCTCAGGCTCATTGTAGTAATTCCTTAACATGAAGTTTCTGTAATCTAATAAGCTCTTTAGGCGAGACTTAAAGTTCTCCATATCATAAAGATCACCTACACGAACGCCTCTACGAGCAACCTTATCCTCATAACATGGGCCGATACCACGACCTGTAGTACCGATAGCATTCTTACCACGTAGTTTCTCAGCACCTTTATCGATAGCAGGATGAATTGGTAACAATAAAGCACTAGCGCCTGATACCTTAATTCTCTTTTCTACATCTTCAACGCCAGCCTTATTTAACTCCTCGATTTCCTCGAAAAGAGCACCTGGGTTCACTACGACACCAGAACCGATAAGGCATAAGCATGATTTGTGTAAAATTCCTGATGGAACTAAACGAACCACTACCTTCTTATTGCCTACAACTAAGGTGTGACCTGCATTGTTGCCACCCTGGCTGCGAACTACTATGTTAGCCTTTGAAGTTAATAAATCAGCGACTTTACCTTTACCTTCGTCGCCCCATTGTGTACCAAGCACAATCACATTGTTAGGCATTATTTATTCCTCGTTGAAGAACCCTAGTTGTAAAAAAAATTCACCGAACTTAAGATTATACATAATTATGGTTTACTTGTACCATTTGCATCATTAAAGAATTTGAAAAATTCACTATCTGGCTGTAATACAAGTGTATCTTTACCCTTCATTGAATTCTTATAAGCGTCCATTGAACGTAAGAACTCAAAGAGTTTTGGATTCTGTTTGTAGGCTTCAGCATAAATTCTGGTAGCTTCAGCATCACCTTCACCGCGTAGTGAGCGAGCCTGTCTTTCAGCTTCTGCAATCTTCACTACAACTTCTCTATCAGCATGAGCCTTAATTGCCTCAGCTTCTTTGCGACCCTGTGATCTGTGCAATTTAGCTACAGCATCACGCTCAGCTCTCATACGCTGATAAATAGAATTTGAAACCTCTGGAGGTAAGTTAATCTGTTTGATACGCACATCAACAATCTTGATACCTAAAGCTTTAGCAGATGCACCGATGTCTTTTAGAGCATTCTGCATCACTTCATCGCGCTTTGACTGACTTACAGTAGCCTCAGGAGTTGTCTCCTGGGTATTAGCAGCAATCTCAGTAGTGTTGTCGGCTGCAGCCTCATTTTGAGAATTATCAACAACTGTATCAAAATCACTCTCTTCTAGAGCTGCATCCTGCCCATTGTTCTGACCTGACACGATCTCATGAATAGTCAAACGACCGATCTGACTTCTTAAAGAGTTGTTAATACGTCTGCGTAATAACTCTTCTGCCTGTAACTTATTGCCACCTGCGGTGGTTAAATAATAAGTTGCAGCATCTAAAATCTGCCACTTAACATAAGAGTCGATGATCACATCTTTTTTCTCTGAAGTTACGAATCTGTCAGCTGATGAGCTGATAGTCTGAATACGTACATCAAGATCTTTTACATGATCAATAAATGGAGCTTTGATATGCAGACCAGGATCGACAATATTAAGCTTACCATCTGAATTTCTTAGAACTTTACCGAATCTTGTAACGATGCCCTTTGAGCCTTCGTTTACTACATAAAGACTGTTAAAGCCAATAAAACCTAAAACCACTACTACAATCAGCAGCAGATTAAGCAATCCCTTATTCATTATCTTCCCCTCCTGCTTGAAGTACCGTAGCTATTTTGAGTGCTCTCTGACAGAGGTGGATACTGATCCTCTGTTCTTAGTGGTACCTGCTGTGTGGTTGAACTTGGTGAAGTTGTAGCAGGTGTAGAGCTTGAGCTCTGGTTGTTCTCAGTCTTTTCCCTCTCAGTGTTTGTATTTGACTGAGGCATTGGCAGATATAAAACTGGAGATGAACCTTTAGGTACATCTAAGAAGATCTTTTGGCTCTTGCCTAGAACTTCCTGCATGGTCTCAAGATAAATTCTAGTCTTGGTAATATCAGGAGCTGCATTGTACTCAGGTAATACCTTTTCAAAGCGAGCAACCTCACCTTCTGCCTTTAGCACTACCTGTGAGCGGTAAGCTTCAGATTCTTGTTTAATTCTCTGAACCTGACCTTCTGCTTTTGGTAAGACCTCATTAGCATAAGCTTCAGCTTCTCTCTTGTAACGCTGCTCATCTTCCTGAGCTGCAATAGCATCATCGAAAGCTTCTTTTACCTGATCTGGAGCTCTTGCTGGTAAGAAGTTAACATCAACAATGGTAAGACCTGTGTTATAAGGTTGAATAATAGAGGTTAGAAGTTCTCTAGTGTTCTGACGCACCATCTCACGACCTGAGGTTAGAATATCATCCATTAAGGTATGACCTACCACATAACGCAAGGCGCTGTCTGTTGCTTCTAATAAGGTGTTATCAGGATTTACTACAGAGTATAGATATTTAACAGGATCAGAAATTCTGTACTGAACATCCATCTCTACGATAACTACGTTTTCATCTTCTGTAAGCATGGTACCAGATGACTGTATTGAGCGAACCTGCTCAATATCTACTACATTTACAGTATCAATGCCTGAAAATTTCCAGCGCAGACCTGAATCTACAACATCGTAGATTTTACCGAATCTTAAAACTACGCCCTTTTCAGCTTCCCTTACAGTATAAAAACCTGTAAAGATATAGAAGCCTAGCGCAATTACAGCAACTAGCGTAAAGACGTTCAATCCAGAAGCTGGAGCTTTACCACTTTTTGAAGAAGAACGTTTTCCATTTAAACCTAAAAGATCTTTTAAAGCTTTTAAAAGACCTGACAGTAAATCGTCTGTAGAGGAACTTCTTCTCTCACGACCCCAAGGATCTTGAGAAGATTGTTCTCTCTTCTTTTCTTCATCTGAAGAATTATTTGAGCCAGGAGCATTCCAGCCCATAAGATCTTTATTATTTTCCATATTTCTAGTTCACTGAGTCAAAATCAAATTCATTGCTCTGTACCCAAGGCTTTTTCTCTTGCATACAGGTATCAGATAAGGCACCATTGGTTTTACTGTCGATAATTGCAGCATCTACTGCTGTAATTTTTACATCCAAAAGACAGTTACCATTTTCATCATATTGTTCTGAATCAACAGCATTTGATGCATACAGTAAGCTTCTTAATTTGCCGTGACGCCCGTCTATCTTAACAGTAAATTCGCACAAATTATCAGATAAAAGCTCACTTACGGCTGATAATAATTTATCAATACCAAAACCTGTAAGAGCACTCACATATACACGGTGAGGAGCGCCATTATCATCTCGGATAATCTCATCGGCACTGTCTTCAATAAGATCGGCCTTATTGTAGACAACCAAAGTTTTAATATCCTCTGCTCCTACTTGTTTTAAAACAGCATTTACAGCTTCGATATTAGATTCTTTGTGCTCATCTGAGGCATCCACAACATGTAACAGTAAATCAGCCTGAGCAGTCTCTTCTAGAGTACCTCTAAAAGCTGCAACTAAATCATGAGGTAAATGACGAATAAAACCTACAGTATCAGCAAATACAGCTTTACCAATTACAGGTAATTCTACAGTTCTCAATGTAGGATCTAATGTTGCAAACAACTGATTAGCAGCATAGACATCTGAATTTGTAAGTCTATTAAACAGTGTTGATTTGCCTGCATTGGTATAACCTACAAAAGACACTACAGGAACTGCATTCTTTTTTCTAAGACTTCTGTTCTGTTCACGTCTTAAAGCTACCACATCAAGATCTTTTTTAATGGCAGCAATTCTTTCTCTTAATGCACGTCTGTCTAACTCGATCTGAGTTTCACCAGGACCGCCTCTTAAACCGAAACCACCTTTCTGTCTTTCAAGGTGAGTCCAGCCTCTTACAAGTCTGGCCTGTTCATACTGCAACTGAGCTAACTCAACTTGCAATTTACCTTCATAGGTTCTAGCTCTTTGCGCAAAGATAGTCAGGATGAGAGCAACTCTATCCATAACTCTTACACCAAAAGCTTTCTCTAAATTTCTTTCTTGGGCAGGAGTAAGTTTGTTATTAAAGATTACAGTCTGAACTTCATAAGCTTTGACTGCATCGGATACTTCGACCACTTTACCTGAACCGATAAAAGTACTTGGATCAGGCGCTTCGCGCTTACAAGAAACGCAAAAAACTACATCTCCTCCGCCAGACTCAGCTAGGAGTTGTAGTTCTTTTAAATCTTCTTGTGATTGGGCCTGAGGTAACTCGACATGCACAAGTAGTGTTGAGCCTAAAGACTCAAACTCTGATTGAGGCATTAGAATATTATCTCAAACTCTAAATTATTCTTCAGCTACAGGAGCTTCTTCTTCCTTGTCTTCAGCTGGGCTGATGGTTACTGCACGAGCAGGAACAATTGTAGAAATTGCATGCTTGTATACCATCTGGCTTACTTGATTCTTTAACAGGATAACGAACTGATCGAAAGACTCAACCTGTCCCTGTAATTTGATGCCATTTACAAGATAAATTGAAACAGCAATGCGATCCTTACGTAATGCATTTAAGAATGGATCCTGAAGTGACTGTACTTTAGCCATATTATTATGTCCCTTAATTATCGTTATTCTGAACGGGAAGCTAACTACAACAGCTGATACTTCTAACGAGCTCTCTTAGCTGTTTGTTTTGCTATCGTCATAGCTTAAAAAAAAATCGATCTTAAAAAATATGTTTCCATAAAACTGGAACATTGGTAGTTTAACAGTAAAAGGAAAACTTTCACTGTCATTTTTACCATAAATGAATGAAAAAAATCTATTTTTTTCATTCAAGCATCAAAAAAGAGCGTTTGATCTCAAAATGAGAGTGTTTAGCTTATTTTTGATAACTACTCTTAACATCATAAACGACCTCTTGCAAAGCTTCTGCTACAGGGATCTTGCCTTTAAAGATACGCAGTAACTGATTTGAAAAAGGTAACCAGAATTCATGCATTTCACTAACAGAAGGCATTGCCTCTGCTAACTTAGCCTGTTGAATAAATGCATTGGCATATTCATCATTAAAAATATCTGGATCGTCTAAGAGTTTTAATGAAGCAGGAATTTCACCTGTTAGCTTAAACCTTGATTTTGAGTATTTATCTTGAGTTAAAAACTTAGCTAACTTTACAGCTGCATCGTAGTCTTTTGCCCAGTGAGAAATTGCAAAGCCTCTTACACCTAAAAAGCCTGACATCTGTTTACCTTCACTGTTTACAGGAAGTGGAGCTGTAGCAAAATCGATACTGCACTTTTTAGCAGTACCTACATCCCATGACCCTAGGATAGTAGCTGCAGCTCTACCCTGACAGAACATTTCAACAAGATTAGTACCACCATTCAAACCGTCGATAACAGGTGGTACCAGTTTTGCGTCATAGTATTCCTTTATTTTGGTAATCGCTTTGACTGCTTCTGCTCCATCAAGGCCTACATCATTGACGTTTACAGCACCTACTTTATTCCTACCAAAGACATAAGCACCATAGGATGATAATATTGGCATTAAATAAAATAAGTCGTCAAACTTTGCTACAAAGCCGTTTCTGCCGTTTTCTTTTTCTAATTTAGAGTATTTTATGTAAGAATCAATAGAGTCAAATGGTTTTGAAAGGTATTTTTTGTTATAAAAAATAGCAAGGGTTTCAATACTCTTTGGTATTGCATATTGGCTCTGATCGATAGATACTGCGTCAACAACGTTATCAGGATACTTTGACTTTTCCTCATCTGAAAGATATACAGGATCGATCATGCCTTCTTTTGCTGCCATGCCTAATTGATCGTTTGGCAACAAGATTAAATCAGGACCTCTTCCTACTGGTCCATCTAACCTCATCTTTTGCAGAGCATAAATGTAATTATTTTCTTCAACTTTTACATCGATACCGGTCTCATTAGTAAAGGCACTAATAGCCTGAGCTAAACCTACGCCTTTAGTGTAGTCTTCCCATACTGTAAGCTCTAGAGCATTAGCAGAGCTTACAGAACAGCACATCACAGTAAACACAACTGCAAGTCTTGTCTTAAGCGACATTTTGAACTCCGTTTTATTAGGAAGAGCTGTTTTTTTTGTCTTCTTATTATTCTTGTAATTATTTATTAATGGCTGTTATAACCACTCAATCCCATATTTATCTTTGATTTTACGATAAATTTGCAGGATTTATAATGAAAGTGATAAAAATGCCCAAGAGATCAAAAAAAATCCACCTTTGACTGAGGCCAAAGATGGAAACACTAAGAAAATGAGGAAATGTTTGTTGTTAGATTAGTTTGTAAAGTAAATTTAAGATTACAAAGTAATGAACTTATAACTTACTTTATAAAGTTATAAGGGATCTCTGGCATCGCTCCTTTTTGTGTACACACATAAGCTGCAATATTTACTGCCTTTTCATGAGCCTTAACAAGAGGATCTCCTTTCATCAGAGAGCTGATGATAGTAGCTGTAAATGAGTCTCCTGCACCTACTGTATCTACTACATTCTCAACTTTTGGAGTAGGCAACAATGACTTTTCATCATTTAGATAAACGGTGCTTTCTTTAGCGCCTTCAGTAAAGATAAAGCAGTCAATACCTCTGTTTTGCAAGTACTCAAAGAATCGGTCTGCATTGCTATCTTTTAAGCCAGCAATCTCGCTTAAAATTGGTAACTCATCTTCATTGCATTTAAAGACATCAGAACGCTTTAAAGAATCTTCAATTACTTCTTGAGAGTAGTATTCACGACGTAAATTTACGTCAAATACCTTTAAGGCTTCTTCTTTCATCACATCTAAAAATGCCATGATAGTACCATGAGAAGACCTATTTCTCTGAGCTAATGAACCAAAGCACACCATATCTAAACTTTTTGCAGTTTCTAAAAGCATTGGAGTTAAAGGAATGTTGTCATAGGCTGTATCTTCTAAGAAAGTATAGGTAGGAACACCGTCAGCACTTAAATCAACATTTACAGCACCTGTTTGCTTATCATTTTCTAAAAGCAATGCAGGTAAGAATTTGCAAGCTAACAAATCGCGAGCCTTAAAACCTAAAGCATCTTTGCCTACAGAACTGATAGCCATAGCTTCTAGGCCTTGCTGTTTACAGTGGAATGCAAAGTTAGCAGGAGCACCACCAATTTTTGCGCCTGTAGGTAAGACATCAAATAAAACCTCGCCTAAACCGGCGCACTTAATTCTCTTTCCCTGGTATTTTGAAAAATCTAACATGATAACTCTCACAAAGTTTGAATTGACTGAATGTTTACATCTGAAGTTCTGAGCTAGATGCTCTTCTTAACAACATAGATTTAAGGCAGATCTTTTCAGGATCACCTTTTTTACCTTTAATTCTTTCTAGCAAGATGGAGGCTGCCTCTCGCCCCATCTCATCTACAGGCTGACACATTGATGTAATTGGTGTTGGATAGAATCTACACCAGTCACTGTCTCCATAAGACACTACAGACACATCATTAGGTATCTTAAAATCCTTCAAATTTAAGGCATACAAGATACCTGCGGTTATAGCGTTGTTAGCACCTACAATCGCTGTAGGTGCTAAGGCCTTATTCTTCATCATAAGGATGTTTGTCTTTTCAAAGGCACCTATAAACAACTCGTCATAAGACTCGGCATCGACTTCTTCAATTTGCACATTGGCTGTGTTTTTTGAGTTGGTACTCTCAACTCCTAAACAACGCTCATTAAAGGTATAAACACGTCTTGCACCAGTGATAAAGACAATTCTTTCATGACCTAATTCACATAAATGCTCAATAGCCTGACTTGCGCCATAGCGGTTATCTTCAATGACACTGTCAAATGAAAGATCTTCACTGTTTCTGTCTACTAAGACAATAGGGTATTTAGCATCAACAGAGTTAATCGTTTTTGAGAACTTAGCTGTTGGCATGATAATGAGACCTTTTAAATTCAAAGATGCCCACTGCTTTAAAAGGCGGTTCTCAATACTGCTCTGCTCATAATTACAGCCGACAATTGCTGAGTAACCACTGTTCTCTAATGAGTCATGAACTGCTTTTACAATCTGATTTGAAAACGAATTGGTAAGATCAGCTACGATAACACCAATAAGATTGGTCGCAGTAGCAGCAGTTGCATCGTCTCTTAATTTTTGTAGATAGCCTAGTTTTTCTGCCATTTGCAAAACTTTATGTCGAGTATCTAATGAAACTAAATCAGGTTTCTTTAAAGCTCGAGATACAGTTGATGGAGCAATATCAAGCTCTTTTGCAATATCAGTAATATTAGCCATAACAATAAATACACATCACATTCAAAAATAGTAATAACAAAATTCACAATTACTCTTTAAAAACTTTCACTCAAATTTCTTTACAAGTACTTCTTTTGAATTTTTCACGAACTTAACTTTGGCGAATTATACAAATGAAAAAATTTGTTGTGGAATTAAATTTTTTGCTTTTTGGCTGTTTTCAAATTTTTTAATGCAAATTTTTGCACTACTCTAAAGAAAACTATAAATTTTTCAATTTTCAAATTTAGAGTTTTCATTTGAAATATATGGAAAAATTTCATAATATTTATTTGATTTATAAGCTATTATTCATAACAAATTGCTATTCAAAATTTACAAAAATTTGCACAATTTTCATTCTGATTTTATACAAAAAGCATAAAAATGACCTTTTGTTTAAGTTTATGCAAAAATTTGCATAAGATTTTGTGAAATCCTTGCATTTTATATTTTGGGCCGTTGTGACATTATTTGCGCCAGACAAAAATCAGATTTTTCTGAATTTACTTATCGAAGTTTTTCTATACATAAATTCAGATCTTCTGGAAATCTAACAATGTATTAAGGGATTATTGTTATGAATAAGAAATTATTACTCTGGGCTATCACCTCAGCTCTAGCAGGATTTCTCTTCGGTTTTGATACCGTAGTTATTTCAGGTGCTGAAAGCAAAATTCAGCAATTGTGGTCATTAAGTGGCTCAATGCATGGTCTTGCAATCTCAGCTGCTCTTTGGGGTACTGTATTAGGTTCTCTAATCGGTAGTATCCCTGCTGCTAAATACGGCAGAAAGAAAACCTTAGTTGCAAACGGAGTGTTATTCGTTGTAGGTGCTATAGGTTCTGCTATTGCTTGGAACGTATCTTCCTTCTTTATTTTCAGATTTATTGGGGGTATCGGCATTGGTATTTCTACTATTGCAGCTCCTCTATTTATCTCTGAGATCTCACCTGCTGGCGACAGAGGTAAGTTAACCGGTTTATTCCAGTTCAATATCGTTTTCGGTATTTTAATGGCATTCTTCTCTAACTACATCATTGTGCACTTAGCTCCAGAAGAGACTGCATGGAGATGGATGTTGGGTATTCAGTTATTACCAGCTTTAATCTACACCTTAATGTGTTTCTCACTGCCTGAGTCACCACGCTGGTTAATTGTTAATGCCAAGGATGACGATGAAGGCAGACATGTATTCTCTTTAATCAATCCAAAGATGTCAGATGCTCAGTTAGATGATCTTGTTCAGTCTGTAAAAGAGAGTGCAGCGTCAGAGGATAAGTCAAAGAAGAGCACCACTAAGTTCTTTACCAAGCGTCTTCGCTATCCAATCTTATTTGCTTTCTTAATTGCAGCATTTAACCAGTTATCAGGTATTAACATCATTCTGTACTTTGCTCCAAGACTGTTAGGTCTAGCTGGTATGGAAGATCCTGTAGCTGCATCTATTGCTTTAGGCTTTACAAACTTAATTGCAACCTTTATCGGTATCAGACTTATCGATATCTTAGGTAGAAAGACCTTACTTATCATCGGTTGTGTGGGCTATATCGTAAGTCTTTCAGTATGTACCTATGCTTTCTTCCACTACGATGAGTTAAAGGTTGTTTCATCAGCGGTTGATACTGTATCAAGTGCTGAACAGTTAATCAGAATGGATAATGGTGAAGTTTACTTCACAACCGAAGATCATGTAAAAGCTGTTGCAGCCTATGATGCAGCAAAACAAGCTTTAACAGAAGCTACAGCACCTTCAAAGTACTCTGGAACTAACGTAGTATTCGATGGTGAGAGCGTACAACAGGTTCGTGATATTGCTTTAGGTCTAAAGCATGAAGCTTCAGGATCATTAGGTAATGTAAGTATGACTGTTCTAATCTGTATGGTTGTATTCATCGCAGCTCATGCTATTGGTTCAGGCACTATCATCTGGGTATTCATCTCAGAAATCTTCCCTAACGATCAGCGTGCTAAAGGTCAGTCTTTAGGTAGCTTTACTCACTGGATCTTTGCTGCAGGCTTAACCTTAGTATTCCCAATTGCTATTGCACACTTTGATGCAGGTTACATGTTCGGATTCTTCTGCTTCATGATGATCCTACAGTTAATCTGGTGCTTAGGCATGATGCCTGAAACTAAAGGCAGAAGCTTAGAGGAAATTGCTAAGGCTCTATCTTCAAAATAATAGATTTAAGCTTATAGACATAAAGAGTAAGTTGTTATCTCTGTAAATTTAGCAGGATCTTAAGATCCTGCTTTTTTTATTTTGAAAGATGAATTTGTAACAAATAGAGTTACTCTTAATTATCAAACCTAGGATAAAAGAGTCAATTTTGAAAACACTCAATCCTTGTTTAAAATCTAGCATTTCTTTACTCATTTAAGTGTCTTTATTAAGAATTTACCTTATCTAAATAAGGTATAATCAAAAGTAAATAACAATTCTGGATACATTCATAAATGAGCGACAAACAATTCTTAGAATTACCTTACGGAAAAGATGATTTTACAAAATTAAGAGAACAGAATTGCTATTTTGTAGATAAAACTCCTTATCTAAAGCAAGTATTTGGTATTGATGCTTCAGATGTATTGTTGTTTACCCGTCCACGACGTTTTGGTAAGACTCTGCTCATAAGCATGTTTGACTCATTTTTGAAAATCAA
>ERZ1034710.72-NODE-72-length-47986-cov-12.679790_pt1 | contig 47986 bp, 107 predicted proteins | sample MGYA00520597_ERZ1034710 | MGnify/ENA primary metagenome ERZ1034710 (study PRJEB33766, sample SAMN09781714) | gut metagenome | biome: gut microbiome | host: Homo sapiens | place: Madagascar | study: EMG produced TPA metagenomics assembly of the PRJNA485056 data set... | reverse complement strand
ATGGATATAGTTCTTATGCTTATTCAGACGAACAGATGGCAGTATTTACATATACAGAGGGAGATATTTATCTCACATTGTTTACTGATAAAGCGAAATATGAAGCTGAAAAGGAAAGAATAATTAAATTTTATGAGGAGGGATATTGATATGAAAAAGAATACGGAATTATGTATAAGAGACAAAAATGGATATATTGTAGGTTGGAAAGCTGGGTATTCGGATGATGAATTAAAACAGTTGTTAGAACGACATAAAGACGAAGGGTGGCATATAAGTTATGCAGAATATACAGAAGGAGGATTACGATAATGGCTTATAAAAGAAAAACAAAGGATTGTTATGCAATTGAAGGAAATTGTGGTTATGGATGGGATATTGAATGTAATTGTGAAGATAGAGCAGATGCAAAAGCACAGTTGAAGACATACAGAGAGAATGTAAATTATCCTGTGCGAATTAAGAAGTGGAGAGAAAGGATTTGTGATTGATATGAGTAAATGCAAACTATACACAGCTCATTTAGCAGGTACTTCATATGACGGAAATAAGAAATATGAAATGGTGATTATTACAAAATGGAAAGATACAACAGAGGACTCATCAGCAGAAGGACACAAGGTATATTATTTTACACCTAATAGCAAGTATTTAAGCGAATGTATTAAGGATGAAAATTGGTGTAAACGTATTTACGAAGCATATTCAGAAAATACGAGATTTAGGATCGAAAGGAAGGTTGAATGTTATGCAGAAAATAATTGACAAAGCTGTTTTATCAGACGGAACGAAAATACAGCTTGAAGATTGGCATAGTAAAAACACAAAAGCATTTCCAAACTTATATGGGTATATGATAGGTGCTTATCCGATAGCAAAAAACACAGGAAAATGGGGTTGGGTTAGAATAGGTGAAACTTTTAGATTGAGCATTGGTAGGAACGAGTATACAAAATATACAGATGATATGGTACTTGCTGATTATGAATCATTAAAAAATGGAACGAAAACACTTGCTAATCTACGAGAACATTTTAATGATGGAGCAAAGCATGAATTTTACTTAGGCTTAATTGATAAAGAGCCAGAGTGGTAAAGGAGCGTGATTATAATAGAAGAGGTAAAGGAAATCTGGAAAGATATACACATTGATGGATTTGAAGGTTTATATCAGGCAAGTAATTTAGGTAATATAAAAACATTACAAAGAACAATATGGATTGAACAAAGCAGGAGAGGTGGTTATTGGATGACATATCCAGAAAAAGTAATGAAACCTGCGCTTACTGGAACATATGTAAAATATAAATATGTTGTATTTGCTAACAATAAATATAGAAGAAAATATCTTGTACATAGGTTAGTATATGAAGCGTTTAAAGGCAAAATTCAAGAAGGGTATACAATAGATCATATTGATGCTGATTCAATGAATAATAATATTGACAATTTGCAATGTGTGACAAAGCAACAGAATAATTCTAAGGCAAACAATTATGGAAAAAAGAATACAAAGAAGAGTTATCTTGTTACAGACACTGAAACAGGAGAAGAGAGAAGATTTGTAACTGCTGTAGAGGCAAGCAAATTTTTAGGCGTTTCGCCCGCTCATATAAGAACAACAGCGAGAGGTAAATCAACAACAAATTTAATTGGCAGTAGATATAGGGTAGAGACAATTTCAAAAATTGCATAAGCCAATGAATTTGTAATTTACTTGGTAGAATAATTACAAGATATAGTGGTAAATAAAACAAATAAACACAATATATAGTGCAAGAAAAGGAGAACAAAATTATGAAGCGTAATGAACAGAAAGTAACAAAGGAAGTAACAGAAACTATTGTAACATTTATTGCAAGTGATGGAAAGGAATTTAAAAACGAGGAAGACTGTGCAAAATATGAGAAGTCTTATGTATGTACTATTAAGACTTGCTTTAAGAAAATTCCACACTTACAGAAAGCAGCTTCGTCTTTATATATGCAGTATGGAAACGAGGAAGATGAAGCATATATGTTAATTCCAAGAAATATTGAAGATGTGTGTGCTATAAACAGAATTCTTGATTATTGCGATGGAATTTATGGAGCAATCGGTCAGACACCAGGAAGACTTACACAAGATGATATTGGTAAGACAATTCTTATTAACTTTGGGTATGAAGGAATGGAAAGTGGATGGTATACAATGTTGAGAAAAGATGAATATCTCAAGAGAGTTTCAGACGAGCTTAATAAATATGAAACTGAAATTGCTAATCAGGAGTAGTAATACAGAGAATAATAAGACAGACGCAAACAAATGTGTCTGTCTTATTTATTAGGAAGGAGAATGAAAAATGCAGTTGATGAAATTTGTAACAAAAGACACCAAAGATAAAAATAAAATCCTTGTATGGTGTACAACAAACAGACTAATTACATTCAGAGATTTTATGCAGTATGTGTTGGATGATTTGAAAAATCCTAAAGATTTTATGATTATTGATATAGAAAAGGATCTTGTTTATGACATGTTCAAGGTTGCAACAGAAATGTATGGAATGAGAAAGAGAACCTTTGAAGAAAAAATGAATGGTGTTTATACAGGGAAATGGGCGAAATATTCTGATGATGAATTAAAAGGTTTAGAGAAAGGAGAATGTAAAGATGATTACACGGAATTGTTTTGGAAAAATAACCCCACGAATAAGTAAATATGTTGTGGAAAAGCGACATGATGGAAAATGGGAAATCAATAAAGAAGAATATTGTTTAAAGACAACAGCAGTTGTTGGAGATGGTGTTCTGATGTGGGTTGGAATTGAACCATTTGATTCAATGGTAAAGGCATATGCATGGTTAAAGAGACATGTTGATGAATTGTTATAGGAGGTAAGCGAAATGAGAATGACAAGAGAAGAATTGAAAGAAAAATGGTTTACATCATGGAACGATTCACGGAATGATATTGTGGCAGTTCAATATGGAGACGAGCCATTATTTCGATATGATCAAGAAGAGTATGAGAAGTTTCAGAAACTAACTGGAACATTGGCAAATATTGAAGCTGTCGATGCATATATCTACAGTCAAAATGGAAATTATGACGAATATAGAACACTTGTTGGCACTGTAAAAATTGCAGAAGATGGAAGAGTTCTTTGTGGAGATGTAAACATAAAGTATAGAGGTAAAATTCACAATATCATTGTTAATAGAATGTATGGATTTTATAAACTTGATATTTTACGAATGAGTTCAGGAAAGGTTGTTGGATTTAGTAATGCAGACGGTCAGGGAAGTCCATCAATCTATACAGAAGAGATGGACAAGGATTTAATTGAACGAATTTTGAACGATTCTATGGAAGATTACGGATATGGCATTCAAAAATTTATGGAATGTGCAAGAGAAATGTATGCACAAGACAATGTAAATCACATTATGGAAAAGAGATTTGGCGCAAGAAAGTGAGGTTGATTGATATGTTAGAGATTAAAAGTTATTTAGGATTCACAGACAACATAAAAGAGCCACGAAAGACAAAGGTTGAAAATACATTGGATCATCTGTATAGATATCACGGAGAGATAATGAGTGCAGTTAATTTCTTATGCACAAAATTATTAGAAGGTTGTTGGCTTGAAGTTGAAGAGAATTATACAACACTCAAAAGAAACGGAGAGCGAACAAAACCAAAGACATTATATATGTTTATGAATAATGGGGAACACGGAAGACAGTATTTTGAGTTGAATAAGACACAATATGATTTTGTCCAGTACCTTATAGATAATGAGATTGATACAGAAGAGAAAATGCTTGCAAGAAATAAGGCAGATATTGAAAAAATGGAAGCTGATAAGAAAGCAGAGGAAGAAGCAAAGCGACTTGAAGAAGAAAGAGAAAGACAGAAAGACGAAGAGAAAGAGAAATTTAAAGAGTGGTTGTTTGTTGAATCTGCTGCTATTCCAGATTTTCAGATTGAGATAATTGATTCAATATTTCTGGCATTATACGGAAAAGAAAATCCTTGGAATTATTCACTTGCTGTATGTATTAATAATTATGATAAGCCTATGTGTAAAGAAGAAGTTAAGGCAAGATTGCATAATGATAACAAGGCAAGTATCAAGATATTTGAATGTCTTACAGGTTTGAAGTTGCCAAAGGGATATAGAGATAGAATGGCTTATCTTGATAGTATTACAAGTGCAGATTTTAAAGGTGCAGTTGGATATAAGACACGTAAATATATTAAAAAAGAAAAGGAAGAATCACAGAAAGAAGAATTTTATATCTTATTAGGCAACTTCACTTGGCAGAAGGTACTTGCAGAACCATTTGTGAAATACGGAATTAAGATGTTTTTATTCTGTGATTGTGGTACATGGAAATTATCGCACGAAGAGTTAGGATGCAATATTGTGTCAGGAAAGACAAAAACAGAATGTATACAGAAATTAAAAGAGTATATGGATAAGAACGGAAAAGATAAGTTCAATGAACTTGTTGACAGAAATAGAAAAACAATTCTTGAAAAGGCAGGAGTAAATCCTAGATTGGCTAGTGAGGTGGCATAACATGAAGAAAGTATGCAAAGTAATCTATAAATGTAACGCTGGCTCAGAAAAATATACTTTTATGGAAGCAGAAGCCGACTTACAAAAAGCAGAAAAGACAATTGAAGATATTCTCCATCATGTACAGGGAATGAATACAAAATTGGTTTCTTTCGAGGAGGTAAACCATGAAGAGAAAAACGTATAACAATGTATTAAAAGCTGCAAAGCTGATTCAGAAGAAAGGTTATAAACAGAAAGAAGCATTAGAAACTGCAGTACAGAAATTTGACGAATTAGAACAAATGCATAACGGAATGTCTGTTGAGTGGTTGATTGACAAGATGATGAAGAAGGAGACAGTGTGATATGACATATAAATTTGCTTTTGAAAAGAGAGATTGTTCAAGAATTAATAAGCTGAATAAACTTACAAATACAGAAACATTTTATGATGATGTTCGTAAACTTGTTAAGAATGTAAAGAGTGACCACGGAATTAAAAGTTGGCAAGTTTTAGCAGACCAAAGATACGCAGAACTTATTACAGGCTGTGAAGATGTTAGAAGAGATATTGATTATGTGAATGGAAAATTTCACGAAAGATATTTTGATACAAATGGAAATGAAGTATTTGCGACAGAGTAAGGGAGTGATGTAAATGGAAAGCAATTATATTATAGTCGATTTTAACGGCACAACTCATGTATCAATACTAACAAAAACAAAAGAGTTTTTAGAAAAGATACAACCAAAGGGTTGTCCATTTTATGATTATTCAATGTTCAATCTGTTAAGTGATTGGATTCGGATGTATTCATGGCAGATGGAAAGAAATAAAAAAATCCCACTCGCAGAGTTTGTAAGAAAAATAAAAATAGATGGAAAACGGATTTACAAGGATTCAATGATAAACATATTGAAATTAGAAGCCGTATAAAACCAAAGGAAAGAACTGTTTCTTAAAGAGAAAGTGAGGGAGCGAATATGGAAAAAGATTTTGAGATTGAATATAGAGATGAACAGATAAAAGAATTGAGAGAAGCATTAGCAGGAACTAAAAGAGAGATAGGTTATTTTGATCTATTAAAAGGTAAATGGGAAATAAATTATTCCTCGATTCTAACAAAGCTGATCCAAGAAGCAGGTCGCTGGTGTGAACATTATGCGAGCGACTTATTTATCATGTGGAAATATAACATTGATAAAAAGTTAGATGACGGAACTATGGATACAGAGCAATTTGTATTCGGTTTTAGAAGTGATGGTGTGGATTACAAAAAATGGTATGAATTGCATAAGAACGATGTTGGTAGATATAGAGCGGTGTGGTTCTTAGATGTAATAGTTAATGATGAAAAAATGGAAATGGTATTACACAAATAATGGAGAGTGATTAGTATGTATCAGCATATAGAATTTATTGATGGTAGTAATCCTTATATCAGCAAAACAGAAAAGGATTTTAAATGGATGTGTGAACATTATGTTCTCATTCTGATTGCAGAAAATTTCTGGAAGGCAACTGACAGAATTTATTATAAGGTGGTTGGCTTTGCGGATAAAAATAAGATGGCTACTTTTAACAGAAATTACAAATCAAAATCATGTGCAATGAGAGTAATTCGGAAAGCAATTAAAGAGAATAAATTTGAGTGTATTGTACTTAGAAAAGAGGTTGAAGATTTACGGAATGATGAACACTTTGATATTTCAGCAAGTACACCTATTAAAACATGGAATTTGGTATAGATTGGAGTGATTGAAATGAAAAGAACACCAAAAGTAATTAAGCAGCAAACGGAAGAATGGTTAGATGAACGGTGGATGATTGCAAATATGAAAGATGCAAGACCACAGGATATGAGTTATTACAATGGAGCTTTGAAAGCTCTTGAATTCGCAGGTTACGAATGGAGACGTAATGCAGATGGCAAGCATACATTATTTAAGTAGATTGGAGTGATGAAAAATGAAAATTACGCAGACAAGAGTAAAGCAATATAACAGTACATATAAAACAGTTATTGCAGTAGATGGAGTATCTGTATGTATTACACAGAGCAACAAAAGAGCAAGTGACATTGTATCTTATTTGTTAGGATATGAAGTTGAGATTAATGATGGAAAATTAAAAAAACAGTTGGATAAGATCAGAGATATGAAATAGCAATTTCAAACGGAAAGGATGGTTGATTTTATGAAAATTAGAACATGGATAAAGTATGAAGAGAGTTATTTACCACCGAGATGTAGAAAATTAAGATATAAAAGATGTGAAGATTATATTAACGCTAATCTTACAGAAACCTCCATGGATAATGTAAAACTGGCTTTTGAAGATAATTCATACTCAGGAAAGGGAAAAATTTATTATTTCAAAAACAAATTATGGAGTAGAGTTGAGAAGAGTCATCTTATAGCAGGAGATACAGAAAAATACAAGGATGCATTAGAAATATTGAAATACTTAAATGAACATTATTCTTGGTACTTTCCTAGATTATGGAGAGACGGAGAGCATCCCGATAGAAAACATATGCTTGGTGTTGTAAGAAAAGAAATGAAAAAATATCTTTTGATTGATGGGGTTTTGTATGAACAGACTGCTGAACCTAGATATGTGATAAATACATTTGGATTAGGTCATAATCATGGTGGAACAGGAATGTTTTGTGAATATTTTTATAATGATAATATTGGAAAACAAAATTATTTTTCAGCATTAGAAGGCGATAAGGCGGTTGCTTATGCAAATTATGTGGCAAAAAGACGAGGTGATACAAATGATGTTGGGAAATTTGAATCATTTATTATTTGTCATATGCCAGAATTAGTAAAGTTAAAACCTAATAAGCAGCATGGAGATGGAAATAAATTTTTAAATGAAATGGAAAATATGATTTGTAATACAGATAATCTTGTGGAAGCAGGATTACTTTCAATATGTATGTGTGGGAAGGAGTGATTAATATGTTAAATTATACAAAAATTACATTTAATGAGTTAGACAACACAGACAAGCCATTACAGGCATTTTATAATTATGATTTAAAATAAAACGAAATTAATAGCTTTTTGGAAGAGTACGCAACTGTTGAAGAAGTTCCAGAAGGTGTATCTATTCAGAAAGTAGAACTATGCTTAACGATTTACGCACAGCATGATTTTAAATTAGAAGCTTGTTGTACAGATACAAATAACGAACAGTATTGGGTTGAAATCAATGAACAGTTTACAAATGCAGATGAATTTATTCAGATGATTCCCGATTATGGAAAGATAAAGTTATAAGAAAGGAAGTATATGATATGAATAGACCATGTGGATTTATCGAAGCTGATACAAAATTCAGAAATGTAATTGATTGCTTAAATGCAAAGCAGAGTATTGATTTGTGGTTGCTTGAAAAATACACTGATACATTTGAAAGTGGAGAGAAACATAAAATTAATGTGAGATATGTGCACCAATTATATGAAGGCAGAGAAAACATTATGGATTATGTAGTTGATTATATGAGGTTTGATTACGACAGATTATGTATTGTGATTAAACCTAATAAATGGATGGAAATGGAGTGATGAGACATGGATATTAAAGAAGTAATGCAAAAAGCAGTACGAGCTTTATTAAGTAGTGGATCATATGACGATTTGAATGAAGAACAGAATACAGTTGTTGTTGAATTTGAAACAGAATTATGGAAACCAAAAGTTGATGAATTGCGGAAGTCAATGCCACCAGAAGAAATAAAGGAAACAATACATGATTGGTGGCAGGATTATGAAATTGCAGACGGAACAGAAGATAATTTGTTAGCATATGTGTAAGGAGTGATGATATATGAAATTCAAATGGAATTTACAACCAGAATTTGAGAAATATAAAAAGAATCAGAGAAGTTGCAAACAGGAAGAAGGTAGCGGAGAATATGTTGGATCTGTAAGAGTTGGTAATCTTTGTTTTGACATTATTGATTGGGGAAATCATTTGTGGTTCGACCTTTATGTTGGTGGTGTTGATACAGGTTATGGATACGGAGCTGATAATTACCCATATGATTATTGTGATGTAGCGAGTTTTTCATGGAACGATGATCTGACAGATGTAACTGATGATGATTTTAAAAGAGAACTGGAAGAGTATATTAAGGAACATATCAATACGAATAAAGGATATGTTACTGATGTTGGTGCAATTCCAGTTAGCCTTATTGAGAAGGCAAATGAAGATTTGAAAGAATGGTAGGTGATAATATGGGTGTTAGAAATTTATACGGATATACAATAGATGCATTAGCTACTGGAATTGTAAGAGCTGATAGTATCGAAGATGCAAGAGAGAAAGTTAAAGTTGCTTATAAAGCACATAGCGATTGCTATGATGAACAGAGAGATAATATTTCTGTCTGGAAATTGGATGAAAATTCATGGTTTAAGGATAATCCAGATGTAATTGAAATTATGGAACATTAGGTTTGGGAAGAAACAAGAGTTTCATATGGAAGGAGAAAAATAATGAAAATAAATGATAGATATGAAATTAGAGTGGTTGTAGTAGAACAGAAAGATGGAACTACTGGTGATGTATATGATAATTTCAAAGATTTTAAAAGAGAGCATCCTTTCAGTTCATATAAATTTGGATATGTAGTCTTTGATACTGAGTATGGATATATTCCAGATAGTTGTAATGATTGGAATGATAGTCCAGAAGAAGCAATGTTTGATTATGAGGAAAATTGTGAATGAAACGATGATTTACTATGGAAAGTGAGGAATATTATGAAATTTATAAAAGTATTAGAACATAACGGAGAATTATACAAAATTGGCGATACTATCAGTGCTACATTTGACACGGGACTTACAGCAACTGGAACAATAAAAGAATTTGGTGAGTATGGCTTTTTGGATGAGGGATTAAAACCTGGAATCGAATTTGGAGGTTATATAATTTCTCTTGATAGCATTGTCGAAATGAAAAAGATAAAACATGTTTCAGACGATATTATGAATTTTGCAGTTGCGGTACTGGCACAAGTGGCAGAATATGCAAATCAAGGAAATAGATTAAATTGTGAAGGAAATAAATTGATGTGTTTGGATGATGTAGAGAAAGCAATAAATAAGTGCCTGAATTAAAAACGGGTAAGGAAACGGAAATTTCCTGTTCTTGTGAAAATACAAAGAGCGTGATATAATTAAGAGAAAACGGAGGTATTTACTATGACAAGAGAAAGAGAAATTGAGTTATTGATGCTGGATAGATGTACAAAATCAGAAGCCGAGAAACATTTGAAGAATGGTTCAACAATTTTTGAAGATTTTGAAAAAAATATTGAAAGTTATCTCGATGAATGGAATATTGAAGAGGAAGATAAAGATGAATACCGTAAAATGGTAACAGATAAAATTCCTGCAAGAGATTGGGGAATTGTAGAAGACAACGGAAAAACATATTACATCATGTATGCACTGTAAATAAGAGAGAATGTATAAGAGATTGGAATATCCGATCTCTTATTTTAAAAAACGGAGGTAATTATTATGGCATATTTAATTGCATTTATTATTGTATTTGGTATTCCTTATTATCTTAGCCAAAAGGAAGAATCTCGTAAGAGACAAGATATGTATAATAACTTAAATAAGAAGTCTGTTGACGAAATGGAAAAGTGGAGAAAATAATATAAAAGAGAAGGGTGGTTGATGATTATGTTCGGTGGATTACTGGCATTTTTGGGAATTTATGCAGGAAGCGCAGCAAAAGCAGCGTATGACAATTATGATATGAAGAGAACTACTCGTACAGTTGATGAGAATGGAAATGTACATTATATGGACAGACTTTGCAATGATTACATCAATGGAGAACGAGTAAAAAGAGTTGAAACTACCGATAGGAACGGAGTTAAATTATATTCTACAGTTGGTGTGAATAGCAGTAAGGTGTACGACACTTCTTATGGAAGGGGTACACAGCAGTTATTCGAAATGAGTGAATATGATAAACAGGAAAATTTGAAATACGGAAAAAATGTATATAGTCAATACAATCCATATTTCGGAAAAACTGTTACAACTGAAATAAGTTCAGGTAGAACAATTACCTGTTTGTTTAGTGGGAAGAACAGAAAGACTGGTAAAGAGTTCTATAGAGTATGGTATTTCCGTCCAGAATGTCAAGGAAAGCTTGATTACAATACTACTGTTGATGGCGATATGGGAATTGAAATTACAAAAGAAGAATTTAATAAGTTGAATTTTGGAGCTTTGACATGTACATGTATGCCAAGTGATTATGATGTAGTCCATGCATTATGGGGTGATAGGTAATGAATAATCAGAGAAGAGAAAAGATAAGGCAACTTAAAACTCAAATTGATTTGATTAAAACCGATTTGAAGAAAGTTTCAGGTGAGCTATCTTCTATATTAAACGAAGAACAGAATGCATTTGATAATATGCCAGAAGGATTACAAAGCAGTTATAGAGGAATGTGTTCTGAAGATGCAATTGATAATATGGAAGAAGCGAATGAGAAACTTGACGAAGCAATTGAGTTGTTGGGTGATATTATATGAAAGAGAAAATGTTGGAGGTAGATTATGAAGTTTAAAAAGTTGAAACATATTGGCAATCATGATTGGTATATTCAGATTGGTGATACAACTGGTAACAAACCATTTTGTATAATTATAAGACATTTTACAAAATGTGGATACAGATTAACCATTAATCTTTGCCATGATAGATTGATTAGTTTATTTGGTTTTAATCAGAAAGTATTTGGCGCATAAGAAATAATAGTTTCATTGTAATAGCATGTCATTGACAAAAATAGAACATATGTTTACAATTAATAAAAAGGAGGAATATACATATGCAATTATATAATTATTTAAGTTTAATGCCCAAAAATGAGGAGTTAGTTGTATTTGATACAGATTATAATTTTAAAACAAATTATTATAAAGGGGAAGATGACGAATTACGTATATTGTTTTTAAAATTTGCAAATTCATTAACTGTAACACAAATTTCTGCGAAAGGGGTTACAGTCAAACTCGCATCAACAACTAAAGAAAATATTAAAAGTTTGGAAAAAGAAAATTTGTTTGAAATCTATGATATAGAATATATTATGAGTAGATTAGAAAATATTTTGGAGGGAAACGTGGATAAAGAATGGATGAAAAAATTTATTCAATGTTTTGAATAGTATAGAATGGAATTGTCTTTATAGGCGATTCCATTTGTGTATAATAGAGAATATATAGTAGGAAACCAAGTTTTCATGTGCTTAGAGGTGTTAATATGAAAATTAAAATAATAGTGTATTATTCAGTACCAAGATCAGAATCAAGCACTTGTTCTTGTTGTGGCAAATCTATTCAGAATATATGTAGCATTGAAACCGTAGAAGGTGAACGTTTTAACTTTGGAACAACATGTTTTGACAAGCTGATAAAAGATAAACTTCAGTCGTTCCAGAGAAAAGAATACAATCAAGCGATAAAATTTTTGAAGGGATATTATAAACAACAAAAAATATGGGAAAATATGACAAAAGAAGACTATCTTGGTTCAGAAATGTATAGAACTGCTTGTATATGTGATGGTGGTGCTCCATGGGAAACAAAAACAGGTCTTGGCTCATTTGAAGACTATAAAAATTGGATGTTAAATGATTTCTTCCCATACAGAATTGAACAAGAAGAAAAGGTAATTGAGAAATATAGTAGAATTGATTTTTGAATAACAATTTGAAATTAAAAATTTACTACAGAAGGAGTAGTTGACATGGAACAAACTTTCTATGTCGGAATGAAAATTTGCGATTATTACGCAGTTCATATCAATGATGATGGATATGAACAAAAAGAAATGGTTCAAGAAAATGAGATTGACGGATTCGTACATTGTCTCAAAGTTTTAGGATACAAGGAAATCTAAGTTTACTTTGATTTGAAGCGAAGGAGAAATATTATGGATGATAAAATACAAGAATTTATAAAAAATAATGCCGTGGACGAAGGATTTCTTCAAGATTGGTATCAAAATTCAGTGTTAGAAACAGATACACCAGTATGGACAGACGAACATATTACAGAAATGGTTGGAGATTTTTACCTGATTCCAAGGGAGGTTATTGATGGAAGGAAAAATTAAAAAATCGGACTTGACCAAATTTGCCAAAGATTGCGTGTACGCTCATGAGAAAGCTGTAAAGTTAGAGTGTATAAGTGAAGATATTATGAGGAGTCAGATAGGAAAAGAGTTAATAAATGACAATCAAAGTATTCTCTTAGAGGTATCAAAACGATTTGCAAAATATGCCAGAGAAAACATGAATGTGGATTTGGATAATGGAGAAGTCCAAAATCTCCAAAATATTCTTAATTCGATAATAAATTGCTGTGAAGAAAATAATTGGTTTGAATAAGGCAAAGAAATTTAACTTTCCTTGGAGGTGATATATCATAAAAGAACACAAAAAGCAGTGGATACTTAATTATATGTCACAACACAAAGATGAATTTATTGATATTGTGGCAGAAAATTTTGTAAACGCATATGTAAACAAATTCAATCCCAAAATAGTAGAGTGGTATCCATATGGTGCGCCAAAGGTTCCTGAGCTTGGCAGGCTGCTTGCGGAATTATATAAGGAAAATAAGATAGATAGATATAGATATTGCTGCAAAATTTGGCAAGACGGTTATCCAAAGTGGTTTTATATTTACTTTAGAAGATAATAAATTAACGTTCTTTTCGTGATTGGAGGTAAAAAATGGAAAATAAAAACTTAGATAGCTATGGATATTTATTAAATTGCCCAGATGAAATGCTTGGTGATGTGAATAAAACAATGAATGATAAGCGAGCCATTATAAATTGGAATAATTTTAATGTAGGCGATGCTTTTTATACAGAAAATATTTACAGATGTGCAATGGTAGATCATGCAATGAAAAGAATTATGTTTGTAACTGAAGAGGAATATAAAAATGAGTTTGAATTAAGATATAATAGCAAAAAATATAAAAAGCCAAATATGAGAGAAAAAGTAAAAGAGTACATTAATGAGCTTGATACAGAAATTAAAAGAGTTGAAGGAGAAATTGTTAATACAGATGATAAATACTATGAGGCTCGTATGATGTCAAGGATTGATGCATTAACAGAGGTTAGAAATGATTTACTTGAAAGATTGGAAGAGGTGATATAATGTGGAAATAGAAATTAGTAATGAGGTTTTTGATAAAGAAACACACCTAATTGGTACAGTTATTGGAATTCAAGAATATAATAATTCTGCTCAGGTTGAATTTAGTATTGGAGGGATAAAGAAACAAAGGCTTATTCCTATTGAAAATTTGATTAAAATTCAAACCGAAGAGATTGGAAAGAGAATTGCGAGGTATAACAGTGGACGAATTAAGAATTAAAATTGAGCAGCTTATTGAGGATTTGGAAAATGAAACAGAAAATCGCAATATGAACGACTTTGAAGAAGGTAGATATAAAACCTTGTGTGAAGTATTAGATTTAATTGATGAACAGAAGAATTGACGATTTCTTCATGTTTAAATGGAGAATAATCTAATAGAAAGTGAGGTAAGCATATATGGAAACTATAAAAAGAGCTATTATAAAACATTTAAGAGAAGTTACGTTTTGTATGGTTGAAGAATCGAATGAAGAAACAGATTGTACAAAAAATAGATTTGGTAATAGGGTAATGGATGAACTTAACAATATAAAATTTGATAAGGTTAAGTTATCGCAAATTAGTGATGATATTCCAAAAGTAAGAGAACGGTTTTATGGTAAAAATTTGTGGCTATTATTAGATGAATGAGTTATTTCAAATGGGAGGTATAATTATGGAAAGAGTATATCCTTCAGATTTTAACATGTCGGAAAATACATTACAAGAATCGTTTGTTAGAGTAAGCGAAATAAATGATATGATTGCATATGGTGTATTCAAATTGGATAGAAATAAATTAAAAGAATATAAGCTTGATACAACAGTAATATACAATAAGGAAAGATATACGAGAGAGGAAGCAATGAATTTGTTTGGAAGTTTGGTTGGATTATAAACCCAAGGAAAAATTGCTTTCTTATTGAAAGCAAATAAAATTAAACAAAAACTTGCATTTATATCAAGTATTATAAAAAAGAGGTCTTAATATGAAATGGAATGAAATTCCAAAATTCACAGAATATGGATTAGTAAATCCAACATGTTTTGGTTTTATTTCTTATGTGGATTTTATTGAGAATGAAATAAAAGAATATAATCTAAATATGAACCCTGATTTTCAGAGAGGACATGTTTGGACAGAAATTCAGCAAAGTAAATATGTTGAGTTTATTTTAAAAGGTGGAAAATCTGGAAGAGATTTTTATTTTAACTGGGATCCTGATACAAATGACTATGTTTGTGTCGATGGGTTACAAAGAACTACGGCTCTTCAAAATTTTGTGCATAATAAGTTAAAAGCATTTGCACAATTTTTTGATGAGTTCAGTTTTGCAAAATATATTGCTACTTATAATCCATTACCAGAATATCGTGTTAATGTATATCGAAATAGTCTGAAGACTAAAAGAGAAATTCTTCAGTGGTATGTTGATATGAATGCAGGTGGCACACCACATATGAATGAAGAGATTGAACGAATCAAGAAGATGATAGAAAATTTATAAAGCTAAATATAGAAATAAGCAATAGAAGCAGAAATCAACTGCTTCTTTTTTAATGGAAAGGAAGAGATAGAATGAATTGTAATACTAAACATAACTCAAGATTTATATGTTTGCGATGCTTAAAAGAAAATATGGTAGGAGCTGGCATATCACGACCAAATACAAAGGAAACAGACCACATCAAAAACTTGATTTGTTTATGTACTCATTTAGAAATGAGGACTAAAAACTTAGAAGTACGATGGTGTGATGATTTTGAAACACAAATGAAAAAAGCTCATAAATTAAAACCTAAATATTATGATGAGAATAATGAATTGTTACCCGAATGGCAAACGGAGAATATGTATGTAGGGAAGGTGGTGTATTAATATGGAAAATTATAAAATCGGTTATAATGGTGATGCTTATGTTGAAAATATTCATCATATAGGTGTTGAGTACAATGGAAATTATTATAGCGTAATTTTTGGAGAATATGTAAATGGAGGATTCTTCAGTATTCCGAATTGGAATTGCGGTGGTGAGTTAGCTGAGTTTAGTGATGTCTCTTGGAATACAGAATCTATTCAGAAATCATTAAAGAGTAAAATGGCAGCTAAAGCTATTGCTAAAGCGATAGCAGATTATGCAAAGGAGTGATAATTATGTGTTATAAGATAGAAGTACAAAATAGAAACGCAGAGAAGCTTAATAGGAAGTTGGATGAGTTAAACGCACCACAGTTTTTAAGAGATTACTTGAATGAATTGGAAAGCAAGAACGGAGCGTTAAATTATTTAGTGGCAATTAAAGATTTTTTACAGTGGTTGATTGAAAGTAATATCATTAATAAGGAATCAATTTCTGAAATAGAAATTTCTGATTTTAGTGACTTGCGACCACAAAATATTAGTTCATACCTTAGATATAAGGAAACAAATGGAATGTCGCCAACCACAACGGAAACAAGAAAGAATATTATAAAAAGTTTTATAAAAAATGTATATTCATATAGAGAATGTTTATTGAGAGAACTCTATAACAGTATGGAGGATTTTAGTAAACAAATAAAATATAAAGGGATATCTTCTAAAAACAACTTAACACAAAAACTTCCAACAGAAAATCAGCTTAATGATATGGAAGAAAAAATAATGTGGAAAAAAGATGAATGTGTAAGAAATAGAAATATTGCTATTTTTCGTGTCTTAAGAGGAACTGGAATAAGAGAGTCTGAACTTGCTGGCTTGGATTTATCAGATTTGCATTTAGATGAAAATAGTGAATATATTGATCTTAATGATATGTCACATATTATGGTTTTACCAAAAGGATATCAAAGAGAAACTGAAAAAAGACCTGTATATCTTACTGGATCTGCCCTGAAAGCATTAAGAGAATGGCTAGAATACAGAAATACATTGAATAATATTGTAGACAAAGAAGCTGTGTTCGTAAATAAAAATGGTACACGCACAACAGAAAGAAATATCAAACAGATATTTGAGAATTATGGAAATGGTATTACTCCACATATGATGCGACATTATTATGCTAGTATAATGAACAGAAATGGAAATCTTGCATTTGTTCAGCAGCAGCTTGGACATAGTAGTGTAAATACAACAGTTAATAATTATGCCAATGGAGCTGTTGGTATGAAAGAAAAATTAATGGAGATGTGATTATGGTTGAATATATTGGAAAGAAAATCAGAACCGAAAAGAGAATAACAGTAAGAGGGTTAGCGAAAATGGCTGATATTGCACCAAGTACAATCAGCAAATGGGAAAATGGAAGTGCTGTTCCTGATTTAGCTGTATTGGATTTGGTTGCCAAAGCTATGAAAGTGCAACCATTTGATCTTGTTAAATTTGTGTGATATGTATACGACACTAGCTTTTAGTGTCGTGTTCAGATGTTAAAATATCATTAGGAGTACATTCGAGAACGTCACATAATCTTTGCAATGTATCAAAGTATATGCGTTGTGCATTACCATCATACAAATTACATGTTGCTTGATATCCTATTTTTAGTTCTTTTGAAAGCTGATTTCTATTTAATCCTTTTGCGTCAACTAATGGTTTTATATTAAGTTTCATATATATTACCTCCTTGATAATATACACTTTAGCATATATTGTTAAAAAAATAAATACAATCTTAAGAATAACTATTGACATTATATTGTTAAGGGTGTATAGTATGAAATATCAAAGGTAATCCAAAGGTACATAAATACAAAAGAGAGGAGGAACGTACATATGGATTTACAGAGATATGATGTTATAAAAGCGAAAATCAAATATCAAGGCGAAGGTTCAGTCCAGACTAAAGAACGTCCATATGTGATCGTATCAAACCCAATTGGGGCAAAACATGCTACGATAATTACAGTGATGCCTTTGACAAGTAAAATTAAAAAGACAAATATGCCAGTGCATGGATGTCTTGAAGCCAATGGAGAAAATGGATTGCAGCTTTATTCAATGGTAATGGGCGAGCAGATAATAACTATCTCTAAAACGGAGGTAATGGAAAAACTTGGTACAATCATATGTAAGGAAGATAGAAGAATGATTGACCAGACGTGTTTTAATGGTTTGTTCTTTGGAACTGGATATAGATTAGAGGAGGGAACGACATGTATATAAGCAAAGAAGAAGCAAAACAACTAATAGACGAAGCTCCTGGTAAAATCTGGTTGGATTCCTTTAATGGAATTACGTTTATTCATGCAAAGCCAAAACAGATTACACCTGATGAAGGGAAGAGAATAATTAATAAAGCAGATGATGAGATTGATTGGTTATCAAATAATGTATTCAATCGAATTAGTTTATCTCATACAGAAATGATACACAATATTAAATTTTGTAGTTGCGAGGGCAGAATTTGGGACTCGCAACGTGATATCATATAAAAAACAGAATGAATGTTCGATGAAAGTGTTGACAAAATCGAACAGACGTTCTATTATATTAAATGTGAAATACAAAAAAGAGAAAGCCGAGCATCATAGTGCTGGAACACTAGCTCGACTTTCCTAAAAATATTTGGTTGAATTGTATTATAAACGTACTGGAATACGCTCATAATTATAATACATATAAATTGACGGAATGTCAAATGATTTCAAGCAATTCAGCATATTTTTCACTTATTTAATTTTAATTTAATAAAATATAGGGCTATCGCCAAGCGGTAAGGCACAGCACTTTGACTGCTGTATTCGTTGGTTCGAATCCAACTAGCTCTGCTATGCACTGAATCACACCCGATGTAAGTGCATAACGCAAGGTACTTGTTTCTTTGTACATATATTGCCTTGTAAGAGCAGAATGTGTAGCTGCTATAGTTCTACCATAGTTTAATCCACTAACGGATGAGGCATCAGCTTTACAGGAAAGCCAATCGTGTAAGGTTCAACTCCTTGATGCCTCTTATTATAAATAAGAAGAAAGGGTGATAGAAATTGGAATACGCAATTGTAAACAACAATGGTGTATACATAAGGCTCAATAATGGACAACCAGTTGCTTGTACAAAGAAAATAAGAGATACATTTCAAAAGCAAAAGGCAGAAAATATCTTGGAGCATCTACCAAAATCTATGAGACGTTTACATTTTAAATTGGAATGTATACCTGATATTAAGATGGAAACACCAGTTGAGAGAATTGTTAAAGCAACTAAAACATCAATTAAAGGTAATGATGGATATGAAGTTGCTGAATCAGTCAAGTCTTGGGTTGATAAGTTTGGCGAATGTGAACGAATTCTCAGTGATGCAGCAAAAAGATATAAAGGACTCGAAATTGAATTGAAGCGAGCTGACGAAGAATTAATAGATATTTTACATGAGGTAGAGTTGGAAAAGCCAGTTGATCTCTACAGAGGTTGGATATTCTATAAGAGAATTCGTACTAATCGAAAAAATAGACGAAATCTTAAGGATGAGATGGTTATTATACATAATGTAATAGCTGAAGTGGATACCACTAAAGTCAGCAAAGAAAGAACACAAAAAGCGATAAATGGATTATTTAGTCGTAAATACAGATATCGAATAGTCGAGGTTGAAAACGGAGAATAATTATATATCAAACATAAGGAGAGTGGTAAAAATGGAAATTCAACAAAAAGAAATACTCGAAAAGTATTGTAATAACGAAATGGTAAAGCTCAAAAAAATGTGTAATCCAATGTTAAATAAAATCGGTGGTTTATATGGAATGGATATTGATGATTTCTATTCAATTGCACTTGGAGTTTTAACCGATTCGGTATTTAGGTACGATGAGAACAATAAATGTAGTTTTGATTGTTTCTTAGCAAGCAACATTAAACGCAAGTTCAAAACTGAAATACGAGACAGAAACAGATTAAAAAAAATCCCTCAGAAAAATATTGAAAGTATGAATGCTTTAATAGGTGAAGATGGGATGGAAATCAGTGAGATGATACCTTCTGATTTTGATACTTTTGAAATAGCAGCACAAAGTATGATGGGTGGTACAAAAATACAGAGATACTTAAATCAGCTATCGCATATGCAAAGGAAAATTGTTGCGTTGCTTTCTAAAGGATATAAACCAATGGAAATTAGAGAATATTTACATATGAGTGCAAAAGAGTACTCAAATAATATAAAAGCAATTCAGTCTTATGAGAACACAAGAATCTTAACCCAGAGATATTAATGGGCAATATATAGGAGGAATTAATCAATGGCAAAAAAAGTGAGAGAACAAGCAATGGCATTATCTTCATATTTAAAGAGTGTAAATAGTGAGGATATTTCAGAAAATCAGGACGTTCAGAGAATGTTCTGTTGGGACAATGGAGCAATAAACGAGCTAATCTATACGGTACTTAATGAAGATTATATTCCTCCTATTATTCTTGGTGAGGAAGAACTTGGAGATAATTTAACTCAACAGTACATAGTTGATGGTATTCAGAGAACAACAGCTCTGAATAAATTCAGACATATGAACTGGAAAACAACTAAATCTTTTGAGAATAGCGTTATTCAGTATCAGAAGAAGCGAAGAGATGAAAAGGGACATCTTATTAAAGATGAGAACGGAAGTATTCTTTGGGACAATTGTGAGTTTGACATAAAGAATAAAACTTACGAGCAATTGCCTGATGAATTGAAAAAGAAATTTGATGATTATCAGATTCGTATAGTAATTCATCAAAATTGTACCATGCAAGAAATAAGCAAGTTGGTTCGCAGATATAACCGTAATAAGAGTATGGGTTCAAACCAGAAAGCTCTTACATGGATTCCTACATATGCAAGAAAAATTAAAAACATTGCAAACAATGAGTTTTTTAAAAATTGTGTTACATATTCAAGTCCAAAGAGAAAAAATGGAACTTACGAGCAGACAGTTGCAAATTCTGTAATGACCGTATTCCATATAGATGATTGGAAAAAGAATCCAAAAGATAGGAATGAGTTTATTGAAAATAATTCTTCTGATGAAGAATTTAACACAATTAATACATACGGAAATCGAATTGCAAAGGTTTGTGGAGAAAAATTCAAAAACTTATTTGTGTTCAAAGATATCCCAGTTTGGTTTGCTGTGTTCCATAGATTCACTAAGTTGGGATTAGAAGATAGCAAATTTGCTACGTTTTTAGATGAGCTAGTAAACAATTTACATGACAAAATAGTTGATAAATGGAGCTATGACATGCTCGATAAAGAGCCTGGTACATCTGATAAAAAATTGATACAAAACAAGATAAATACATATATTTCGCTTATGTTGGAAATGTTTGACCTTAAAAACACAATAAAATCAAGAACTTTAGAGGTTGAAAATTCCAACGAATCAACACTCTCGTTTGTACAAGAAAACGCAAATCCAGAAGCAACAGATGAGGACGTAAATACTTATTCTGACCTTGTTGATTATTGCCTTGATCATAATGGAATTGAAGTCGATGCTCCAATCTATCAACAGTGTCAGACAGCTTTAATAGCATTAATGGCATACGCTTGTGAGAATGAGAATGAGGACAAGTTTGAGGAATGGATTAATAAATACAAAAATCAAAAGAAATTTAGCCCTTCACAGAAAGTAAATTATGACTTCATGAAAAGAAGTTTTGACAAGATGGCAAATGCATAAATACGTAAAGGAGAACAAATAAATATGAAGTTAGCAGACATTATAATCCCAGATTATCTTGCCGAGTCTGTACCAAATGAGGCAAAGATGAACAGAGTAAAGAGATATTTCCTTAAGTATGGGGAGTTGGACAAGCCAATTATTATCAATCATAAAAAAGAGTTGGTAGATGGATATATAAGATACTTAATACTTAAAGAGTTTGACGTAGAAGATGTCAAGCAGTACAGATATGAAAGACAGAATAAGAAAGTTGTTACATACATATACGGTAAACATCCGAATCAGCAGACGGACAAAGAGTATGTCTGGAGAGTGCCGACATCCGAGAAATGGAATATGTTTATGGAGAACATATTTGTAGGAGATATAGTCATGTGTTATACAAAATGCGGTGTTAAACCAGTAATTATATCAAGGATTATAAGATCTGACTTCAGACCAATGGATATTCCAGAGAATATGAAGATTAAAAGAATTGCTAAAAATCAGAGGTTATAGATATAGAATGGATTTTGGAAGCTTCATTAGTTGCAGCTATTATTGGATTTTCTGAATGGCTGTACGGAATGAAATGTTTGGAGAATGAATATGAATGAAGTTAGATTTAAGTTCCATCTTGCGGTGATAAAATTTTATATTTTAATAATGAATTTATTATCACAGAAATGTACCGAACACAATATTAAAGCAGAAAAGATTTTAGCTGATTTAGAAAGGTACGGTGCGTAGAAATGATGAAATTAATAGTAAGGCAAATAGCATTTTTCGGGTGTGGATTTCTCATTCCGCATATTATGAGTAACTACAATCATGGTCATTACAGATTAATGGTTATTGATATAGTTCTGGCAATAATATGCCTGATATTTGGAATAGTAAGATTGGTAATTGATACAAAGGAAGAGTTAAAATATGACGAATACTGAATATGAGACATTACATAATACATTTTTTCAAAACGGAAACATGAACCATTTAGAGGAATGTAACAGCGTAAATTATCATGCAATAACGCATGAAGACACAGAAATACTTGGTGTATTTTGCGATATAACAGGTTTTCATGGCGATGATTTACAGAAACTGTTGATACTTGGATATATGAGTTGGCAAGGAGAGAATAAATACATATGAAGGATAAATTGTTCATTATAGGAATGTTTATAGTAATTGTAGTATTCGCTATATTAGTAAACATTGGGATATTTAGTATGGTTGTAAATGCTGATATACCTGATTGGTTAAAATATTTGTTGTTGAGATAGGAGGATAATCAAATGTCGGTTTTGATGATTTTGGTCATTATAGGACTATTAATATTATGGTTTTTACTGTCACCATTTTTTACGAAAATAGGCTCATTTGTCTATAAGATAATAAAAAATAGTGTGACAGAAGAAATAAATAAAGATGAAAAGGAGACAAAAGAATGAAGAAACTAGGAGGATTTGTAGTAGTAATTGTACTTGTAATTGGAGTAATCATATGTATGAAATCTTTAGTAAAAGTACCTGCTGGCTATGTAGCAGTTCAGTACAATGCAAACGGTGGAGTAAAGAAAGAGGTACTTAATCAGGGTTGGCATTGGAAGAGTCCAATGGTAAAAACAACATTATATACAGTTGGTCTTGAGCAGTCATATCTTACAGCTTCTAAAAAGGGAGATTCACCAGACGATGATAGTTTTACAGCAAGTTCATCAGAGGGTAAGTCAATGACATTGGAGCTTACTTATACATATCAGTACAAGCCAAATAGTGTTGCAGACGTTTTCACCCGATTCAAAGGTCAGAGTGGTAAGGAGGTAAGAGATAGTTTTATCAAACCTAATATTGTTTCTTGGACTAAAGAGATTGTTGCAAATTACAAAGTATCCGACATTCTTGGTTCTGAAAGAGCGAATATTAACAATGCAGTTTCAGATTATCTTGCAAAGAAATTTGAGCCATATGGCATTACGATTAGCAACGTATCTTTAATTAATATTGATGTTGATAAAGATACAATGAAAGCTATAAATGCTAAGATTAAGGCTCAGCAGGATGCAGAGACTCAGGCAATTCAGAATCAGACAAATATTGATAAGGCAAAAGCCGATGCTGAGGCAGAGGTTACAAAAGCTCAGGGTGATGCAGATGCAAAGGTCATTGCAGCACAGGCAGAAGCGGATGCAAATGCGAAGATTAACAGCTCAATTACTGATCAGCTCATTCGTATGAAAGAGGCAGAAGCAAGGCTTAAGCATGGATGGGTAACAGTACAGGGTAGCGATACTGTAGTTACAAAGAATGCTGATTCAGACCAATAAATAGAGAATAACTTGGTGTGGCGAAATTCCACACCATCTCTAATGGGCTGTGGCGAAATTGGTTAGACGCACTTCGCTTTGACAGCAGGTTTTGTGGGTTCAAGTCCCACCAGCCTAGTTAGAAAAAATATAAGGAGGATATTAAAAATGCCAGAGAGTGATTTAAAGATTATTAAGAACTGCTCAGATGATGAGAAGAGAGAGCATTTACATGCTATGAGTAAGGAAAGACTTGTAGAGATGATAATTAGACTTACAAGAAAGTAAGGTGAACTATGTCAGTTAAATTTGCAAAAGATCTTATAAAAGAAATAAATAACAATGATAAGATTCCTGTCAAGAATGATTGTGCAACTGGTGAAGAATTTGAGAAATGGCTAAGAAATGAAAATATGAGTGATGAAGAAAAAGTAAATAAAATTATTGAGCTATTACAATCACCTGATTTAGACGATTATGAGTGCTGTATAGAAATAGCAAAAGTAGTTGGTGTTTACAATTATAAAAGAGAAGATAAACGTGAGTAAGTGAGGAAAATAAATGGAAGTATCAGAAAAATTTGAAAATATTATTTGCCCCCATATGTAATGGTAATGGGAAAATACAATGTTCAAAAAGATTAAATTGTTACGAAGATCAATCTTGGGAAGAAAAGTGTAATTATTGTAATGGAAAAAGAATAGTGAAACGAAGAACATTAGTAGAAGACTTGGAAGTAGATGCTTTAAAAATAGACACAAGCAAACATATTTGCTAGATTGTGAGGTTTACAGATGGAAATAAAAATTAAAGAAGCAATAGAGCTTTTAAAAGATAATGGATATTACATAACAAAAATTCCAGAAAAATTATGTAATGTGGCAGAAGAGTGTTCTGAAACTGGACATGGTGACTGTATGGAGTGCAGTTGTTTTGTATGTTTGATAGGAAACGATTATTAAGAAAGTCGATTTCTTTAGATTGTGAGGCGAAGATAAATGGACAAAACAAAAATTAAAACAAAAGAGGTGTGGTCAGCTAATAAGTGGTATCTGTTTTTTGGAATTTTATTTGTGATTATGATTATCTTGTTGGAGATATGTGCAATAAGACAATTCTTTATAACAAATACAGTAGAAGCATTAGTGCTGCTTGTTATTTTACAACTACCAGTTATGCTTTGTTTATTATTTACAACGATGATTGGAGATTATATTCATAGAGAAAAATTCAATATCTATTACTGTAAATTAGAAAATGGTATTGATATTGATTATATCAAAGAGAATTATTGTATAGAAGATATGAATGAGAATTGCGTGTTGTTTGTAGATAAAGGCAATGACCATAATTTCTGTGTTTGGAAATTAATGCAAGGATATGATTCACTATATCAAGCGGAAATTAAAATGTTTTTATAACAGTAAAATTCTTTCTTTGGAAGCGAGGTGAATATAAATGGTATGTGATTATTGTGTGTACCGTTATTCTTATGATTGTGATGATGGTTGGAATCGCCATAAAAATTGTGGAAGTTTTAAGTTGGATTGGGACAGTTTGTCTGATAAAGATAAGAAAACTATTCAGAAGATTTTAGATAGAAGAGAAGGCTAAGTTATGGAACAGATTCAGGAAAATGAACAGTGGAAATTGAATGGCAACTGTGAAAAATGTAGAAGAAATAATTATTGTTCAACGCCATGTACTCATTATAATAGGCGAATAAGAGCAGAATTCAAAGGTCGTGTTGTAGATACAATGAACAAAATGACAGATGGAGTGATGCGAGAAGCCATTGATAAGACGGTAAATGGTATTTGGTAGTAAATAAAATCACAGTAAAACTTCGTTTCCTTTGGATTATAAACGGAGAATATAACAGCAGAAACAATTAACAAAAAATAAATATAAGAAAGAAGAGGTACAAAACATGGATGGATTTATGATGTTTAAGAAGGCTTTACAGAAGCACTTCGATGAAATGCAGAAAGAGGCAACACATTTATTTGAGGTAAATGTAGATAAGGATGAATTATGGAATACATATCTTGACAGCTTCCCTGCTGGTACAAATGAGATTTTCAGAGAGCGTAGAGAGCATGATTGTAGTTGTTGTAGACAGTTTATTAAGAATATTGGTTCTGCTGTCACTATCAAGGATAACCAGATTCATACGATTTGGGAATTAAATCTTGGTGATACAACATATCAGCCAGTATGTGATGCACTTGATGCTTTTGTAAAAGCTCATACAGTCACAGATATTTATACAACTAAGTTCCCTAAGATTGGTACAGATTTTAACTTTGAGGAAATCAATGGAAAGTCTCATCAGTGGGATCACTTCTTCTTAGAGCTTCCAAGCAAGTTCGTAAATAGAAGTAGTCGTTCTAATGAGGAAGTTAAAGGACAGTTCAGAGATACAAGAAATGTATTTAAGCGTTCTCTCGATGAGATTACTATGGATGCACTTGATACAATTCTTGAACTTATCAATTCAAATACACTTTACAAGGGCGAAGAGTGGAAAGGCGTACTCACAGAGTTCAAGAAGTATAAGAAGGAATATGATAAGCTGACTTCTGATTCAGAGAAAGAGTTATATGCTTGGGAGAAGTCGGTAACAGCAGGTATGGCTATTGGTAGAATTAGAAATCATTCTATTGGAACACTTCTTATTAATGTAAGTGAGGATATGGATCTTGACACAGCAGTTAAGAAGTATGAGCAGATTGTCGCTCCAAGTAATTATAAGCGTCCAAAGGCTATTTTTACAAAGAAGATGCTTGAGGATGCAAAGAAGACCATTATAGAACTTGGATATATGGATTCATTACAGAGAAGATTTGCTAATCTGAATGATATTACTGTAAATAATGTACTGTTCTCAAATAAGAGTGCTGCAAGAAGAATGGTTGGCGCAGATGATATTTTTGGGCAGATGGAAAAGGATGTTGCTGTAAGTCCTAAGAAGTTTTCTAAGGTTGAAGAGATTTCAGCACAGGATTTCATTAACAAGGTACTTCCAACTGCAAAGGAGATTGAAGCTTTTGTAGAGAATAAACATGAGAAGAACTTTGTTTCTATGATTGCACCTGTTAATCCAGACGCTAAGACAATGTTCAAATGGAATAATGGATTATCTTGGGCTTATTCAGGAAACATTACTGATTCTGATATGAAGCAGAATGTAAAGGCTGCTGGCGGTAATGTTAACGGTGTACTCAGATTTTCTATTCAGTGGAATGAAGATGGTCATGATAATTACGACCTTGATGCACATTGTATTGAGCCAGATAGGAATGAAATTTTCTTTAGTAATTGTAGAAAGCCAAGTGTTTCAAGAATGGGTGGTCAGTTAGACGTTGATATTATTCATCCAGATGGAAAGGTTGCAGTAGAGAATATTACTTGGGAAGACCTGCCAAGAATGAAACCAGGTGTTTATAAGTTCTTTGTACATCAGTATTCAGGAAGCGTAAGGCATGGATTTAGAGCTGAGATTGAATTTAATGGAGAAATTTACAAGTTTAATTACGATAAGTCAATGAGAACTGATGAAAAGGTTCAGGTTGCAGAAGTAACACTTGATGAGAATGGAAACTTCTCAGTTAAGGAGAAATTAGCAGGAAATTCATCTATTTCAAGCCGTGAGATTTGGGGTGTAAATACAAATCAGTTCGTTCCTGTATCAGTAATCAGTTATAGTCCAAACTATTTTGACGAGCAGGACGGAATTGGTCACAGACATTTATTCTTCTTCCTGAAGGATTGTGTAAATAGCGAAGAGCCTAATGGATTCTATCTTGAGTTCCTTGATAATGATTTAATGAAGCATAAGAGAGTATTCGAGGCTTTAGGTGCTAAGTGTCATGTAGAAGATACTGATGATCAGCTTTCAGGAATTGGTTTTTCGATGACAAAGAGAGCAGATTTAGTAGTTAAGGTTAAAGGCGCAACAGAGCGTGTAATGAAGATTAAATTTTAATTAGAAAAGGAGATTATTATTATGACAAACAACGAATTATTTATCAATGCAACAAGAAATAACTATCAGTTCCCATTCAGAGGAATGATTAATGTAATTGATTTGTGGGATTTATCTCTCACAAATCTGGACTCCGTATTCAAGACACTCAATGCAGAAGTAAAGAAGTCTGAAGAAGAGAGCCTTCTGAATACTAAGTCAAAGGAAGATGAGGAGATTTCTAATAAGATTGAAATTGTCAAGTATATTGTTAGTGTGAAGCTGGACGAGAAGAAGAAGAGAGAGACAATTTAAGAGTTGTGAGAAAGCTTACGCCAAAAGAGTGTCATAGACTTATGGGATTCGATGATGTTGATTATGAGAACTGTAAAGCAGTTGGGATGTCTGATACTCAGGGATATAAACAAAGCGGTAACAGTATAGTGACAACTTGCATCTCTTTATTGATTGAGCATTTATATAAGGCTCAGTATGACAATACATATATTTGTACAGATGAGAAGATGGTAAATTTTCATCAGCCACAAGTGGATTAAGTTCTGCTTGTGGTGATAAACCACAGTTAGTTGGTGGTGTCGGTGAAATAAATTTTGGAAAGCAATTTCGTCAGGGTAATAGGGTATATGATTCAGACCATGTAGCAATGTGTTTATTAGCACAGCCTGTAGGTAATGCTGGTGGGTTCAGCTACTTGTATACGGTGGCAAAAAATTTTAATTTTCCCTCTATTCAAAATGTAACTTATGAGAACGATGTTCAAAAAGTTGGAACTGTAAGTGAGAATAGTCTTATTGGCGGTAGAGTTATAGGAATAGAGGGTATTTGTTTCACATTAATGGCTTGTACTCATGGTTATGGTATGGGAAACATATATGACAGTAGAAAGTTAAAATAAAATATACAATATATAGTATTAAGAAAATGTGGCTAATACTATATATTGTATAAAAATTAAGACAGAAAGAAAGCGGAATTTCTTGTGAAATTTAAAACAGTATATAGTAGTAATATAAAAATAGAGACACAATATATAGTGGTTTGCAAACACTATAATAATAAAGTAAGGAGGAAATGAGGTTTGAAGCTTCGATAAATGTACATTTACTCCTGAATAATAAGTGAAAAATACATATATTAAAAGTCCTATTAATTATATTGGAAATAAGTATAAACTAATTGGACAAATAATTCCACTATTTCCTGACAAAATAAATATGTTTGTTGATGTGTTTGGTGGAAGTGGAACAGTTTTAATCAATACAAAAGCAGAACATTATTTATATAACGATGTTAATCCTTATGTAACAAGTATTTTTCAAGGACTTGTCACTGAAGATACGGATGATGTTGTAAGTAAAATAGAGAATATAATAGCAGAATATTCTTTAAGTAAAACTAACAAAGAGGGATTTGAAAAGCTGCGAGATGATTATAACAATGGTAAAAATGATTGGATTACGCTTTATACTTTGATGTGTCATTCATTTAATCACCAGTTTAGGTTTAATAACCAGCATCAATACAATAGTAGTTTTGGTAAAAATAGAAGTTATTTTTCAGATAGGCAGAGAAAAGATTTATATGATATGAAGAAAACTATTAGTACAGATATTGCAGTTGTATCAAAAAGTTTCGCAGATATTGATTATTCTGATTTTGATGAAAATGATTTGTTATACTTTGATCCACCATATTTTAATTCTGTTGGTAATTATAATGACGGTAAGAGAGGATTTGAAGGTTGGACAGAACAACACGAAAAACAATTGCTTGAATTATTGGATAAACTCAATGAGCAAGGGACAAGATTCGCATTGAGTAATAATTTAAAGTACGAAAATCCTATGCTTGAAAAATGGAAAGAGAAGTACATTGTGCATTTTCTAAAAGGAGATTATGTGAACTGTAATTATCATAAAATTGACAGAAGCAAGGATTGTGAAGTGTTAATAACAAATTATTAAAGTCGCAAGAATCAAGGAATCTTTCTGAGGTTTCAGAGAATAAATACATATAAAAATAAAGAAAAGAGGTAACAAAATGAGAAAAACATTAATTGTTGTAGATATGCAGAATGATTTTATTGATGGCTCACTCGGTACAAAGGAAGCACAGGCAATTGTATCGAATGTAGCAAAGAAAATTAAGGAGTATAAGGATGCAGGTAAGCAGGTAATTTTTACAAGAGATACACATTCTGAGAATTACTTAGAAACATATGAGGGTAAGCATCTTCCTGTTACTCACTGTGTAAAGAATACTATTGGTTGGCAGATTTCAGATAAGTTAGATTTTGATATTGAGAACGATATTCTGATTGATAAGCCTACATTTGGTTGGTTAAACTGGAAGGATTTTGGATTTGAAAGCGTTGAGATTTGCGGATTATGCACCGATATCTGTGTGGTTTCAAATGCACTTATTATCAGAGCAAATTATCCTGAGATTGATATTACAGTAGATACAAGTTGCTGTGCAGGTGTCACACCTGATACCCACAAGGCTGCATTAGCAACTATGAAGATGTGTCAGATCGAAGTGATTGGAGAGTAGAATATGATTAAAATTAATGGCGAAATTGTAACAATCAACAAGTTTCCAGATGGAACACCAAGAATAAATATTGATGTAAATAATATTGAATTACATTCTTATAATAAAAAAAATTCTATTATGATTGAATGGTTTTATGAAAGCGATGATGAGATGTTTTATCTAATGTTGGTGAAAAAACATCTTGAAAGATTATATACAAATATAAACTATTATTTATCTCTTCCATATATTCCAAATGCACGAATGGATAGAGTAAAAAATGATGACGAAGTATTTACATTAAAATATTTTTGCGAATTTATTAATTGGTTAGGATTTAGTGCGGTTTGTGTTTTAGATGCTCACAGTGATGTTTCCACAGCATTGCTTAATAATTGTATAAAACAAAATCCGAAAAAGTATGTTGATAAAGCTATTTCAAAGATTGGTATGAGAAATCTTGTACTTTATTTCCCAGATGCAGGTGCAGCTAAGAGATATTCAGATTTATTTCCAGAACTTCCATATTGTTATGGTGAAAAGAAAAGAGATTGGAAAACTGGAAAAATCCTTGGCTTAGATATTAAAACGAATGGAATTGATTTGAAGGATAAAGTTGTGTTAATGATTGATGATATTATCGCATATGGCGGTTCACTTTATTATAGTGCAGAAGAATTGAAGAAACATGGTGTAACTGAGATTTATGCGTATGCCACTCATACAGAGAATTCAATTCTTGATAAAGAAAAAGGAACATTGATCAAGTCTTTGGAGAATAATACAGTGAACAGATTATTTACTACAAATAGTTTGTTTAATGGTAATCATGAAAAAATTACAGTTATGGAGGTTTAAAATTATGGATAACACAATGGCTTTATTATTATCAGATACTTATAAACAGTGTCATGATCGTATGTATCCGAAGGGATTGACTAAGTTAGTATCGTATTGGGTGCCTCGAAAATCAATGTTAGAGAATCAGAATGAAATGGTTTTCTTTGGATTACAGGCATTTATCAAAGAATATTTAATGGGATATTTTCAGAAAAATTTCTTCGATTTATCGGAAGATGAGATGCTAACTCTTTATACAGATTCGATGGATGTACAGATTGGTAGAGACAACTATGATTTAGACAAAATTGTAGAGCTTCACAGATTAGGATATTTACCACTTGAGATTAGAGCATTGCCAGAAGGCACACTTGTTCCTATGGGTGTTCCTTGTATTGAGATTACAAATACGGATGATAAATTTGCTTGGCTTGTTCAGTGGATCGAATGTATTCTTCAGGTAGAATTATGGAAACCTTGTTGTCATGCAACTATTGGTCATATGTATCGTGAGATTGCAGATTATTGGTATAACAAGACAACAGACGGATTGCCTGGAAATATGGCTTGCGCAGATTTTGGCATGAGAGGAATGTCTTGTATGGATGAAGCTACAAGATGTTCAGCATCATGGTTGCTTTCATTTAATAAGACATCTACAATTCCAGCAATTAATTATATTGATAGATATTATAATGCCGATTGTAAGAATAATGGTATTGGAATCGGTGCTGTCTCAACTGAGCATTCTGTAATGGGTGCTAATTTCTCAATTGATGGAGATGAGATTACGTTCGTTAAGAGACTTTTAACAGAGTTATATCCAAATACATCATTTAGTATGGTTTCAGATACTTATGATTATTGGAATATGGTAAATAATATTCTTCCACAGTGTAAAGAAGAGATTATGAATCATAATGGAAAGCTCTTGGTTCGTCCTGATAGCGGTGATATTGTAGAGATTTCAGTTAAGACAGTTGAAAGGTTATGGGAGATTTTTGGTGGTTCTGTAAATGGTAAAGGTTATAAGGTATTAGATCCGCATATCGGTATTATTTATGGTGATGGCTGCACACTTTCTAATGTAGAAACTATTTGGAAAGAATTAGAAAAGCGTGGTTTCGCAGCTAACAATATTGCTTATGGTGTAGGAGCTTTTTGCTTCACTGCAATCGTTGAAAACGGCAAGATGATTGTTGTTACAAGAGATACTTTTGGCATTGCAATGAAAGCTACATATGGAGTAATTGATGGCAAGAAGTTAATGATTTTCAAAGATCCAAAGACAGATACAAGCCACTTAAAGAAATCTCATAAAGGATGTTGTAGAGTATACGATGATAACGGTGAATTAAAGTGTCAAGATCAGTTACTTGAAATGAGTGATAACAGTTTACTTACTACTGTATTTAAAGATGGAGAATTAGTAAGAGAAGACACATTTGCGGATATCAGAAACAGAATGTACGGAGGTAAGTAATGATTAAAATTATTGATGGAGACTTGCTCACTTCGAATACTGATATTATTGCACACCAGGTTAATTGCAAAGGTGCTTTTAATTCTGGTGTTGCAAAAGCAATCCGTGATTATGATGTGCAAGTATATAAAGATTATCATAGTTTTTGTTCGATTAATACACCTGAACAATTGTTGGGTTCTGTTAGATATTTTCAGTCTAATATTGACGCAAGAATATATGCAAATTTATTTGCACAAAAATCATATGGCTATGACGGAAAACAGTATACAGATATTAATGCTTTAAGAAAATGTTTTGAAAATTTGAAATCATATGCAGTTTCGGAAAATATGAGTATTGCAATGCCATATAAAATTGGATGTGTTCGTGGCGGTGCAAATTGGGAGGAAGTATATCAAATGATAGAGAATATTTTTTATGATTGCAATGTTGAATTATGGAGGCTTGACAAAGGATGATAAATGAATTTAGAGGTAAATATTATTTTTTAAGCAACTTTTATTCTTCTCCTGTTACATATGAAGGACTTACATATTTGAATAATGAAGCTGCTTTTCAGTCAGCAAAAACATTTTCGGATAGAGAATGTTTCACAAATTTAGATCCATCATCTGCAAAGAAGCTTGGTAGAAGAGTTCAGCTTCGATCTGATTGGGAAGAGGCGAAGTACAACATTATGTATGAAATTGTAAAAGCGAAATTTACTCAAAATTTAAACCTCAAAACAAAGTTACTTGAGACTGACAATCAGCATCTCGAAGAAGGTAATACTTGGGGTGATAAAATTTGGGGCACAGTGAATGGTGTTGGAGAAAATAATTTAGGAAAAATTCTTATGAGAGTTAGAGAGGAGATTAGACATGAGTAATTTTGATGTAAAAAAAGTAACTAATGATTGCGTTCAGTGGATTAAGGATTTCTTCGAGAAGAACGGTAAAGACTGTATGGCAGTTGTGGGTATCTCTGGCGGCAAGGACTCAAGTGTTGTAGCTGCTTTGTGTGTAGAAGCTCTTGGGAAAGATAGGGTAATTGGTGTACTTATGCCAAATCATATCCAAGATGATATTGAATATTCACATTTATTATGTGAACATTTAGGAATTAAAAATTATACAGTAGATGTTGGAGTTGCTATTGATGAATTATTGAACAATATCCATTTTAGAGCAACAGATATTGAAATTAGTGATCAGACAAAAACAAATCTTCCAGCACGTATTAGAATGGCAACTTTATATGCAATCAGCCAGTCTATGAATGGTCGAGTTGCAAATACGTGTAATCTTTCCGAAACATTACTATCTTGGGAAACCAGATGGGGTGATGCAGTTGGAGATTTTGCACCAATTAGCGACTTAACAGTAGAAGAAGTGAAAGCTATTGGATATGAACTTGGATTGCCAAATGAATTAATCGAAAAGATTCCGTCTGATGGACTGTGCGGAAGTACAGATGAAGATGCATTGGGATTTAAATACTCTGTTATGGATAGATATATTAGAACAGGTGAGATTGACGACAAAGATATTAAAAAGAAAATTGATAATCGAGTAGAAAAATATCGGTTTAAGAGAATGCCTATTCCTTATTATAAAACAGGTATGGAAAGATATGTAGACTAAAATGGCAGAAGACTTAACTAATTTACAATTTGGAAAATTAACAGTCATCAAACGTGGAGACAACGATAAAAGTGGACATGTGAGATGGTGGTGTAAATGTGGCTGTGGCAACCCTAAATTGATTTTAGTTGCCGCAGAACATTTAAAATCAGGACATACTCAATCATGTGGATGTATAAGAAAAGATAATATTAAACCACAAAAGAATTTAGAAGGAAAAAGATTTGGAAAATTAATTGTAAAAGAATTTCTTGGTATAAAAAATCATAGATCATTATGGAGTTGTGATTGTGATTGTGGTAAGAAAATTAACGCTTTATCATCGTCTTTAACCTCTGGAAAACTTAAGTCATGTGGATGTTTATCTTCTGTAGCTGAGTTCGAATTAAGCCAGTTCTTAACAGATGAACAAATTATATTTGATACGCAATATAAGTTTGATGATTGTAAATATAAAAGAAGATTGCCATTCGATTTTGCAATTTTTCATCCACAAAATAAGAAACTCTTATTTTTAATTGAACTACATGGAGAACAGCATTATTTCCCGTTTACATTCAATAGTGAGTCTGATATGCAAAAGAAGGAAAATTTTTTGCATAGAAAACATTTGGATAAATTAAAAGAAGATTATTGTAGTGAAAATAATATTCCATTGTTAATTATTAGATATACAAATTTTCAAACAAAAGAAAAAATTGTAAAAGGGTTTTATGAAAAGCTCTTGCAAAAGAATATTACATTTGATGATTATATATTTTCATCAAAACAAATAAAGGATGATTTACAAGTAAAGCATAAACGTGTTTATAAAAGAAAAGTAGTTCAAATAGACATACCCAACAAGAATATTATAAGAGAATATAATAGTATGGAAGAGGCATATAAGATAACTGGAATATCATCTGGACAGATTTCGGATTGTTGTAAGGGTAATTGTAAAACAGCAGGTGGATATGCTTGGGCATATAATAACGGAAACGTTAATATTGAAGAAGTAATTAAACGTGCAACAATTCCAAATAGAACAAATGCAGTTGTGATTTTTCAAAAAGATAAAAATGGAAATATTATAAAAGAGTGGCAAAGTATAACAGAAGCAGCACATTTTTTGGGAGTAAGTCATCAAGGTATTCAAGCGTGTTGTTCAGGAAAGCAGAAAACTTGTAAAGGATTTGTTTGGAATTATAAGCAAGATTGATTCAATGCATGAGAAAAATCTGTTTAAATTACAGCTAATGCCAAGTTTTGTGTATCAGGCGTAAATAAGATACTATATATAGCGTTTATAGAAAATATAGACAGTATATGATTAAAGAATAGGAGAGAAAATCGAATGAATAAAGAGAAACAAATTGAAGTATTAGAAGACCTGGAATCTTATATAAATGAAAATTGGGATGAATATGAATACGCAGATGATATAAAGGATGCCAATGTAGCATTAGATGTAGCGATAGCTTTAATCAAATCGTCTAATGTTGTAGGTACATTAACTATAAATGATAAAAGATATATAGTTCTTGAATAGTTCTTGAAGGTCAAGAATCATAGATTTCATCTGCTTTAGCAGAGAATATATAAATGAGGTAAAACGAACTGAAAGCCTGAGATGGTGAAAAGGTAAAGGTGAAGGCTGAAATTAACAGGTCAGTCAACCGATGAGCGTATAGGCTGAAACTCATTTGAGAATATAATGCCTTGGAACATACCTCGATCCTAACATGTAACGATGAGGAATAAGTATGCTCTCATAGAGTACAGAAATGAATGTACTCTTAATTTTATAGGAGGTAAGCAATATGGAATATAGAGAAATTAATTTTTGTTGCGGTTGGACTATTGAACGAGCTGTAAAGGAATTGCACGAAAGAGCAAAGGATGGCAATAAATATTGTGGTGAATTCAATGGGAATAAACTAACATCTGATATGTCTTTAGATGATGCTTATACGCTTTGTATAGGCAAAACTTTTGACGAATTTAATAAAGAACAGGAAGAAAGTCGTCAAAGATTAATTCGTGAAGAGGAAGAACATAAAAGAAAAATTCCTGAATTATCAAAGTATTGGATAGAAGAAGGTCATAAAATCTTATCGAGAGATAAATGGGAAATGTGGGACAAATGTGTTCCTATTCGACTTGGTGATTTATATAGAGGAATGGAACTTGGTCAGTGTTTAGACATTATCAGAACCGTTAAAGAAAAATCTATTCAAGATGGAATTGATGTTATGAAAAATCAGGGACATTCTGGAATGTCATGGGGATTAATGAAGTCTATGATTAGAGAATTTTGTGATTGCGGAAATGAGTTCTTAGAACAGTTAGGAGAATAATATGGCAGGATTTGTATCAAAGCAACCAAACGGATTATATTGTAGATTTTCTACTGTCACAGATTGTCCTACGGCATGGGATATGACACGAGAAGATTACATCAACATGAAAATGCAGGAAGCAAAAGAAGATGCTGAAGATGTATTGGATAATTATTTAAAACCGTTTGATATGGTTATAGATATGTATTATCCAAACAATATGACAAAAGAGGAATTTAACAAATTTCTTGAAGAGACTGGATATGATAAGAAATCTAAATAAAGCAGAGAATAACATAATAGGAGGTGCAAATAAATGCAGAATATTAGTATTAAAGGAGTTTGCGATTGTGTAGACTTAGACAGAAATATCAAATTAACAAATGGTGCAATTGTAGTACAGAAAGAAAATGACAATGTAATAGGTGTTTATTTAGTGACCTCGTTCAGAGACAATAAAAACAAATATGGTGGCGACAGTACATCAACATATTGCAGTTTAATAAATCTTGACAATGGACAATTAGCTTTTGAAGAAAGATGTAGTCGTGCTACAACAGAGAGACGTGTTCTTAGGCATTTAACAAGAGCAGGTTTTAGTTATCCTTATGATCCAAATTCTCATGAGCAGGACAGTAAGTTTTATAATATGAGAGTTCAGGTTTATAACAATGGAAATTACAAAATGAATCTTGAACTTGGTGATGAATACATAATGTATGGTAGATAGGAGAATAAACCATATGAAGAAGAAAATTTTAGCAGTTGTATTAGGATTAACATTATGTTTTGGAATGACTGGATGTGCGTCATGGGACAGAATGGTAACAGATATGAAAAGCGATGTAAATGGAGGTATGCAGAGAACGATTACTGTATACACGGCAGATGGTAAAGAACTTGCAACATATGAAGGCAAGATTGATATTGATACAAACAATGGTGGATATGTTAAGTTTGACTTCAACGGCAAAAGATATATTTATTACAACTGCTTCGTAGAAAGTATTGCAGACATTGATTAAGATTATTCATTACTGTAGGGCTGTTCAATTCAGATTGACAACGGCATAAATGTGGATACTAGTTGGTGATTTATGTGTCAGTGGGGCTGTACTAGGTTCGAACCCTTTATATGGTGTAAGTGGGCATAACATAATGAATATTTGGAGAATAATGATGATAGACAATGAATTGCGTCAGCAATATAGACAAGCTGTTGATGATTTAAAAATAGCATTTAAGAAAACTTGTTTGTACAGATTTTGCGAAGAAGTTGTGAAGAGACTAAGTAAGATTTTGAGGTAAAAGTAAACAGAAGTTTCCTTCGGATGATAAGAAAGAGAGGTAAGATATGGATATTTATTTAACAATATTAATTGGATCATTAGGACTTTGCGTGGGAACAATTATTGGACTTGGAATTGATTTTAAGATTAATCGTGATTACATACTTAGAATGAATGGTACATTTGAAAAGTTTACAAAAAATCTCTTAAACATTATGAAGAGTTATTTTAATTCTATGCTTGAAACAGAGAATAAATATTTTACAAATACAATGACGAATTTAGCAAAAGCGATAGATGACATTAATAAAGTATATGAGAAGCCAATTTGGAGAAAAACAGAGGAAGAATTACCACCATGTTCAGGATTATATTATGGCAAAATTAAAGGTAATCCACATGGAGAAAATGCTATGTGGAAAGTGGTATATAACGACAATGAATGGAGCTTATCTGGCTATCCTGATAATAAAGTAGAAATTAGTGAATGGACAGAAATCTATTAAGAGAATAAGAATAATGAAAGGAGACGAGGTTCGTGTACACAAGAAGGAATTCCTTACTCCAAGTAATTTATGAAATATATGGGTTCAAAGTCTCGTATAGTTGATAATATTTTACCAATTATTCAAGAAAGATTGCGAGATTATAATATCAAAACATACATAGAGCCATTTTGCGGTGGTTGTAATGTAATCGACAAAGTTCAGTGTGACACAAAAATCGCTTCTGACAATCATAAATATCTTATTGAAATGTTCAAGAATCTAAATCAGATTCAAAATCTCCCAAAATTTATTACAAAAGAACACTACTCAGATGTAAGAGAGTGCTTTAACAAAAGATTATCTACATATCCTGATTGGTATATTGGAGCAGTTGGTTTTCTCTCAAGTTATAACGGCAGATTCTTTGATGGCGGTTACTCAGGTATCGTACATACAAAAGCTGGAACTGAAAGAAATTATTATGACGAAGCTAAGAGAAATTTGTTAGAGCAGATTCCAAGGTTAGAAGATATTCAATTCCAATGTGGAGATTATGAAGAGTTATATTCTGATAAAGTTGACTGCTTATTTTATTGCGATATTCCATATAATGGTACGAAACAATATGGATCAAGTAAGAACTTTGATTATAACAGATTTTGGAATTGGGCTGAGAAGATGAGTGAGAGGAATATTGTCTTAGTCAGTGAGCATGAAGCTCCTTCAGAATGGGAATGTATTTGGCAACAGGAAGTCAAAAGAACGATTGACAATACAAAGCGAGTTAAAGCAGTAGAAAAGTTATTTGAAATAAGAGAATAAATATCTGGGAGGTGACAATTTGATAGAATCACAGTTTTGTGTTGTAGAGGAATTAATATCTATGGAATATATGGACAGAAGTGTTTTAATCCTATATCCATATGAACTTAGCAATGAACCAATATTAAAAGACAATATTCCCAAAATGACAAAAGTGATAAGAGAATATATAAAAGAGTCTGAGATGTATAGAAAGTGTGTAGATACAATTCCAAATCTTATATGGGATTCTCAAAAATTATCTATGCAGAATGAAGCCGATGAGCATCAAAGAAAAGCCGATGAACTTGCAAAAATAATGAATGAAGGTATCAGCCCTTATGCATGGTATGTCAAAGGTAGGTTTAATGGAGAGATATGTGGGTTTCATTATAATGTAGATAATATAGTTTATTTGGATAGAAACTAACAAGAAATTTTGGTTTCTTGGCTTGTAATGAAAACTGTACAATATTTAGGACAAAGGTGATTGATTATGAGAATTGAAGAAAGAGAGTATATTGAACCAGAATCCATAAATGAAGAAATCATAAATGCTATAAATACAGTTAAAGAGTATTGTAGAACACATGAAGAATACGAAGATTGTAGAAGATGTGTTCTTGGAGACGGTATTCATAATTGTGGATGTAGCAGTCCTTATTTATGGGACATAAGAAAGAAATAACAGAGAATATAATAACGTAATTACAATTAAGGAAAGGAAAAACGTTCACATGTGAGTAAAGCTGCGCAGCTACTAATGGTGAACAAAAATTGAGTAATAATACAGAAAAAGATTGGACAGGCAATAAGAATAGTATTTTTAAGACTTTAGGTGCAAGTAATCATACTGATAAGGAAAGACAGAATGAAGATTATTATGCGACAGATCCTATTGCAATTGATGTTTTATTGAAAGATGGTAATGTCACATTTGACAAACCTATCTGGGAATGTTCCTGTGGCGAGGGACATTTATCTGAAAGATTAAAGAGCTTCGGTTATGAAGTTCGTTCCACCGATCTAATTGATAGAGGTTATGGAGAAGGTGGAATTGATTTTCTTACATATAATCAGCCTTGGAATGGCGATATCTTAACAAATCCCCCATACAAATATGCAAAAGAATTTATTGAACATGCAATGACATTAATTCCTGATGGTTGCAGAGTATTTATGTTTCTTAAAGTTCAGTTCCTTGAAGGAAAAGCTCGTAAGGAATTATTTAAGAAGTATCCACCAAAATGCGTTTATGTTTCAAGTAGTCGTATTTTATGTGCAAAAAATGCTCTTTTTGATGAGATGAGAGCAGGTGGTGGTAGTGCGGTCGCTTATGCGTGGTACGAGTTTGAAAAGGGTTATACAGGTGAAAGTAAACTAAAATGGATAAACTAACGCAAAGATTAAATGAAGAGATGAATAGTTGGATTGGTGATTTAGTCACCAATTCTGACTTATCAAGTGAGAAACTATTAAAACAATATTCATATGAGTATTGCATTAAAGAAGAAATTATTAACTATTTTTCAGAGAATATTATATCAGACAAATTTGAAGAGTTCTTATTAGATAAAGAAGATACATTATCTTACTTATATGTTGAGTATATGAAAGATGATACGGCAAATATTCATAATGAGATAGAAGGATTTGTAAGTAATCTCTATTATCGACTTAAAGCAATCTCTGAAATGCCCTAAAATCAAGGCTTTTAGAGGTTAAAAAATCCATTGAAAACCACGTTTCTTGTCGTCATGAAAGTAGGTGAGAAAAATATATTGGGATTTAAATATTGAAGAATGGGAGTTTAAAAATAATTATGAAGACATCTACTTTTTGCTTCATTGTTTATACAATGCAAAAACTGAGTTATACGACAGAACTCTTACTGATATGAGAAGTAAGTATGATCCGACTGAAGCATTTATAGATGGCTGGAATAGAAGTAGATCGAATTGGTATTCCAAGAAATTATACGATAAATGTGTGAAATGCATTAAGTTAAAAACAAGAGGTCATTTTGTACACAAACGTTGGAAAGAATGCGTTTGGAAGTACAAAGGTCTTTCAGCACAAGATTGGATAGATTTATATCAGCAGTTAATTAAAGAAAATAAATACGACAGTTGGATATTGGAGTATATAGAAACTGGAGAATAACAATATGAAAAGCACACTATTAGATGTAACTCAAAATTTTGATAAGACGAGTAATTCAGAAAAAGCAAAAGCAAATGATAAAATTCGAGAAAATGTCAAAGAAATTATGAAATCTCATTCAAAAACTGAACGAGAAAAAGAACTTAACAAATTGGCGAAGGAAGAAAAAGAAGAGTATGAAAGAAAGAAAAATGCTTTCTATGCTGATCCTATCCATTGGAATAACAACAAACGTAGAAGACATGGACTTCATGTATTAAGAAGTAGCGTTAATAAATGCCGTTTGAAAGAATATCCAAGATTTCATCCTTCTGTAAAATTCTTTGATCGGTTGGATGATATTATTACCGAAACAATAGTAGATAATTTTAAGAATAATGAGTATTTTAATTCTTTTGTGAAAGGAAAAGATTTGGCAATTGGTGATGCAAATGTATTTAGAGTGAGCGAATAGGAGAATAAAAAATGAATAAAAGACAGAAAAAGAAGTTATTTAAACAGACACTTATTAAGGTTAGAAAACTGCATCCACAGAAGGGTGATGTGATTTGTTTTCAGCCAGATTTAAATTTGATTGATGCTGAAACTATGTGTCAGTTTATGAAGGTTTATTCGAATAATGATGTTTTCGGTGAATCGAAGTTAGCTTTTGTACCTGCTAATATTAAGCAGCTTAAACATAAAAAATATGCACAGATGTATATTGACAAATTACAGAGTATTGTAGATCAGATAGGAGAATAAGAGCATGAGTAAATATAAGGTAAGTAATTATATTGCGAAAAAGTGGGAAGATATTTCAAAAGAGACACCAATGCATAAAGCTTATGAATTAGGTATAGCACAGGGAATGGCTTGGAGCTATGAAAATTTAAAAACTGCGACAGATAAAGAGACAGCAGATAAAGTATGGTGTAATTACTTAGATGGAACAGATGAATTATGTACCATTTTTAGAACAATTGTTAATTTATCAAATGATGATACTAATTCCAAAATTGAAAGATTAATGGAGAGACTATCTGAAACTAAGAAACCAGAAAAGGTTATGTCTGATGATGATAGAGATATGATCGAGGAGTTCCTTGAATATCTACAACATAAAAATGAAAATAAAGAGTCTGAGTAAAGAAGCATTTCTTGGAGTGAGGTGAGAGATTATTGATTAAAGAACAAGACTGGATAGATTTTTATGGTAATAATACAAAAGCACTTTATTTAGATAAAGAAGAACAATATACGATTTCAGAATTCATTGAATTATTACAAGCTGCAAAAGAAAGATTTGGTGATAAAAGAATTTTGATTCATGATATGAATTCGGATACAATAGGTGGTTTTTCTCATATTTACCTAAATAAAGATAATATTTGTATTTACGGATAGTGTAAAAAGTTATATTTAAAGTTCGAAAAGATGGAGACGTTTTCAATAGTAGACAAGATAAATATGAATAAGTTAAATACGAAAATTGCAGAATTCGTATATAGAGAAGGGCATGAACCTTATATATTTGCAAACAAAGAGACGCTTGATGCATTAATTAAGCCAATTGAGCAGGAATTAAAATTCGTATCAGCAGTAACTGGTGTCACGACCTCGTTTAAACGTTGTTTTATTGGCAAATATCAGGGCAACAGAATGTTTGAAGATGACACATTAAAATTTGGTGAGATTGAGCTGAGATAAGAGCGAATAAATACGTAGAAAGAGGTGATTGTTATTACAGATGAATACATAAAAGAACATGGTTTTAAAGAATATAATCCTACTCGATTTGATAATGATTCAGTAATTTTAAGATTTCAGAAACGCTATGATGATGATTTTGGTAAGAAGTATTTTATAGATATATTAAAATGGGACAACAGTTATATACCTGCTGATAGACGAGATAAATGGTGGAAACCTTATTCATATACATATGAGATACAGATTACGATGTTTAAAGATTGTAAGGCGTTGAATTTTGAGTTCTTTTCAGATTGGACTTTAGAACAAGTTGAAAAATTTATGGAAGATTTATTTGAAAAAATGAAAATAAATTACTATGAATCTTGGAATGACGAAAGTGGTTATAGACCAAAGGAGGATTATAGAAATGACTGATTTTGAAACATGGTTACACGATTTTGGATATGACCATATTCTTCGTATGTTGGAAATTCGTAGACCAGGACAATACACTCCTTACGAGATAGATAAGAAATTTGTGGATGAATCACTATATATAGATAACCATTTTAGATATATTCAAATTAAGGAAGCTATTGAACTTCCAGATAAGGATGTTCTGATTGGGTTTAGAGAAATATATGATAGCGAAAGTTTTGAAAAAGAATGGGATGAATCGGTTATCTATTACAAAAAATTGAGTGAGATTGAACTTACATATTTCCCTGATGACGATAATATTGAGAATTGGGAGTGAGATTATGAATTATTTTATATCAGATTTACATTTTGGACACAAAAATTGCTTGGCTTTTGATAATAGACCTTTTAAATCAATTGAAGAGAATGACGAAACGATTATTAAAAATTGGAATAACACAGTTGGAATTGATGATAATGTATACCTGCTTGGAGATATATCATGGTATAACACAACAAAAACTATTGAAATTTTTAATAGTCTGAATGGACGCATACATCTGATCAAGGGGAATCATGATTCTAAACTATTAAAGAACAGGGAATTACAGAGTAGATTCTGCGAAATCACCGATTACAAGGAGCTTGATATTGGCGATGGCAAGATTGCAGTTCTATGCCATTATCCAATTCCATGCTTTAAGAATCACTACTACGGAAGTTACCATATGTATGGGCATGTGCATACTGGCTTTGAAGATAATATGATGCAGCAGGTTAAGTATCAGATGACAGCTTTATATGATAAACCATGTAATATGTGGAATGTCGGATGTATGAAAAGTTATATGAATTATACGCCAAGAACATTAGATGAAATTATTAACGCTAACAAATAAGGAAGTTTTATTATGAATTTACTTGATAAATATAGTTGTATTTTTTGCAAATATAGAAAACTTAATAAGAATCATGATTATGCTTGTATGGACAGTTGGGAGAAAAATGAATCTGGTTATCCAATTGGTAAATGTAACTCATTATCAAATATATACTACGGCAAAATCATTAAACTTTTCCCATTCAAACAAATTGATTATTGGCGAACAGAAAGAGCTTATAAAAAAGAAGAAAAGTACAATGAAGCAATGGACAAAAAGTATGGTGATTGTGGTATAGAGACAGATGATTGGAAATTCATTTGGGGAATAACAAGTTGGGATGATTTGTCTGGTCACGAAGCAAATATGTATACCATGAATGATATAGATATTACATATGACAAGCAGAAAAAAGAATATATGCTTGGAGTAGAAACAGCATATATGTTTGAAACATATGCTTCAGCATGTGATTATCTAAGAACATGTTTAGATGCATTTTCAAAATATATGGACGCTAATGGATTAGATAAGAACAAGCAGTATAGTTTATTCATGAGCAATCCTTGTACAAGCATGGTAGCTGATTCGATTGAAGAATTATATACTAATTTTAAAATTTTTGTTGATGGATTTTGTAGCCAGAATACCACAGAAAATATGAAGGATGGAAAATAAATATGTGCAATCGTTGTGATTATGACTCACCTGACAATCGAATATATGTAGATCCATTAACAAATGAATATTACTTAGATATTGAAACATCTGAATGGAATGAATACGATGATGGATTTGTTCATCAAAGAGAATATATTGCGTATTGCCCTTGGTGTGGCAGGAAATTAGGAGGATAAAGAAATGAAGATAAAATTAATCAAATTAAAATTCAATGATACTCATTCATACAAGTACAAACCATTTACATATTGCTGTGATGAAATTCAGAATGATAAAGCTATTGTATTTACAGGTGAAGACATAAACGACATTGGTGGAGAATATAAAGATGAAGGTATTTTTATTCCTCATTTCTGTACTTCTCATACAGAAGTTATCACATCATACGAAGATGAATGGGAACAGACTGACAATTATCCTATTCGGTTCTGCCCTCACTGTGGAGAGAAGATTGGGATTTCAGTTGTAGAGGAGATTGACATTTCTGAGAAGTATAATGAACTGACTAAGCAGCGTAAAGAATTATGGGAAAAGTGTCAGAGAACAGATAGTAAGAAAGAAGATCTTGAATTAAGTAAGCAGGTTAGAAAACTTGATAAACTGATTAACGACTTTTATGAGTTGGGTGAGTGGAAAGGAGAATATTAAAATGGCAAACAGATTATTATTTGAGAAAGACGTGATCAAAACAGTTGATAAACATACGAATGATGATAGTCAGTTAGATGATGATATTAGCTGTATTCTTGAAGAAGTTAAAACAGCTACAATAGAACTTCTACCTATTATATTACCTTCAAAAGTAGAAACTAAACCAGTTCAGAAACAGAAACGAATTGAATTATTCGAGAATGAAGATGTTGTACTAGAGCAACGTGGCAACAGATATTACTTGTCTTTGTATAATAAAGAAGGAAAATTTCAGAGAGAAGTTACTATTGATGTAAAAGACGATTACAAAGTTGGACTAGGAAATTGTAAGTAAAGGAGATTTATGAGATCAGAGATTAAAAGACGACAATTTTCTGAAAATCATCAATCTTGGTTCTCTCATGATTATGCTTGTTGGGCAAATAATCACAATGGTTGGAGAAAGATGAAAAAGAAGAATCGTAGATTATTTAAAAAGAAGTATAGAAGAGAAGTTGAGAAAGATATTAATAAAGAATTAAATGATATGCAATAACAGTAAATTCAGGTTTCATGTGGTGATAGTGCGGAGGTGAAAATTTGACAGACATTTTAGGTAGAGAGATTAAAGATGGTGACATGTGCATTGGAATGGCAATAGGTAGAAATTCACCAGGAATGCATATTGGAGTTTTTCAAGGTAGTTCAGTTGTTTATTTAGGATATAGTGAAGAATACATTAATAAAAGTTGTACAAGCAATACATATCTGATTGAAAATCCTACGAAAAAGGAGTTGGAAATTAGAGATAAAATAAATATATTTCTTCAGAAAGAAGCAGAAGAGCGAGAGCGAAAAGCAAATTTAAAAACAATTCCGTTAAGTAAATTAGAAGTAGGTGGAATTTATAAGTCAACTCAAGGGGAAATGTATTTATATCTTGGTAAGAAAAAGGTAATTTTTGAAGATTTTGATTATGGTAATACTGATATTAAAGAGGGGTATTGTTTCGCTTATGTATATGGCAATGATGAATCAGATGAAAAAATCTTAGAAAGAGCTTTGAACATTAATACATATCGAAGAAGTCATTCTATTTCGGTTTTAAAAGGCAATAAAAAGTTGACAGATATTGTTAGAAAGATTGATTTGAAATTTCCATTAATCAAAGAGGAAAAGCAGGAAAGTAATTGGCGATATCGTGGAAATAACATGAAATTGACCATTGAGTAGAGAATATACAAACAAGGAGGTGAGTCAAGATGTCATATTGGACTTACATTAACGGTACAATAACAGTTCGTCCTATGGGAAGAACACAGCCTGAGAAAAGATATATTCTTGAAACGGTACTAAATCATCTGCCAAGAGTAACGGGTTCTGAAGGCGACATGGATGTATATATCATTCAGAAAAATGGTTACAACGGTTCGTGTTCGTGTGATGAATTTGGAGAAGTGACAAATAATTTAGTAGACAGATATGGATACAAGAGTCGTAGTAGAGGATGGTTACAAACACAGGATGAATATATCCTTGTGGTAAATGCAGCTTTAAGAGACAGAGAATTTGAAGAAACCTATAGAGAATTTATGAAGTGGTTTGTAAGACTCTGTAAGAGAGTAGGTTGTGAAGATGTTCTTGTAGAAATAAAAGGATATGACAAATCAACTATTATCAAAGACAGAAATATTCAGAGAAAAAAGTATTCTTGGAAGAGTGTTTTTGATGGCTTATTTGAAGATCCAAGCTGGTGTAATGACAGTAAAGATGGGTACAAAGAGCCGAACTGGTGTGAATTTATGATGTGGGACAGAGCAAAGAATTCAGATTATCCTATGACGCTTGCTTATAAATATTTCAATGATGAAGAAAATGATAAGGAAGTTGAGAGAAGAATGAATTATAGATAACTTCGCACGAAAGCAACATATCCTTGGATTATAGAGGTGATATATGAGAATAGTAGACGGTGATGCACTTTTAGAAAAGTGGAGAAATTTATCTGAAAGAGGGAGAATTGAATTCGATCAAGTAATCATGTGTGAACCAACGGTTGATGCAATTGTAGTAACTGATAGAAAGAAACATATATCAAATTTTGATTTTGATGACAACAGACCACAATGCTGCATAGACAACGATAAGTATTTTTCAACATGTGACACTTGTGAGTTTGGAGAATAATACATTGGAGGTGAAAATATGGATGATTATAAGAATTATATTGTAGTTGGATATAGATATAATGGGTTAGGAGAATCTGCTGATCCTGATAGTTGGGACAATGTAAAATATGATTTTAATACAGAAGATGAAGTAAAAGATTTTCTGAGCAGGAATCCATCATTTTTATTTCATTTAAAAGCAATTTACAAAGTAAAAAAATTGGATATTAATCATTTTGTTTAAACATTAAGGTTAAAAACACAAGAATCCAATCTTTCATGTGAAAAATAAAAGGAGA
>ERZ1034710.70-NODE-70-length-49472-cov-8.790902_pt1 | contig 49472 bp, 77 predicted proteins | sample MGYA00520597_ERZ1034710 | MGnify/ENA primary metagenome ERZ1034710 (study PRJEB33766, sample SAMN09781714) | gut metagenome | biome: gut microbiome | host: Homo sapiens | place: Madagascar | study: EMG produced TPA metagenomics assembly of the PRJNA485056 data set... | reverse complement strand
CTTATATTCCATTCGTATGTGTATTCTTCACCATCCGGTGCGTATAAAGTTTTCGACCACACTGTATAATTGTTCGGATGATGTTCTCCACACAACGAGCATTTCGCCGTCACATAGGCTTTTAATTCTCGTTCTTCTGACATCGTGTCCATATAATAAGCATCTGGTGAAAGTTTCCAATATCCGTGTTTTAACTCTGCATGTTCTTCCATGTTCTCACCTCTTCATCTTCGTTTCGATGTTTCTCAGTTCCCGTGCAATCCACAAGATGGAGCAGCAGTTGTCCCACTGCCGCCACCAAGCGCACTTTTCTTTCTCGCAGACGCACCGACCAAGCGGATTACTGGTCATCTTCATTGGACAGTAAAGTTCGTTGTCCATCATTTCCACCCCATCACAACAGCCGTACAAACGGCCAGACACACGTTGACGAACATCCAGACGAGCATTGCCTGCCGTTTCTCAAACAGGCTGTTCGCCATGTTCATGATTGTCCGTTCGGACTGAACTACTGCTGCCAGCAGGACTAGGCAAACCAGCCAGCGAGTTACAAATTCAAACATTGTTATCCTCCATCAAATCGTCCATGCTCAACTGACCGTTTATGTTATCGTCCTCCATCCACCAGCGAAAAACGTCCATGCCGGTTTGCCAGTCGCACGGCAAACCTTTAGCCTTTCTGACATCAAGCATTCTTTCAAACGCAGAAATGTACATTTTTTCATAAGAAGGCCAGCGCATAAACTCACGTTGTCTGCCCCCCCTACCAGCCATAGGACAGCCGATGCAGCCAACACGCTTTTGCCCTTCGCAGTAAAGCGGATTGATGGGCAAGTGTTCGCTGTGCGTGTAGTCCCACACATCATCGTCAGACCAGTCCACGATCGGATTGACGGTCATCTTTCCCTTGAGGTTGCAGGTTTCAAACAGCTGGCGCTTCTCGTCATTGTCGCCCATGAGGATAATGCGCTTCTCTTTGTCTTTGTGCATCAGCTCCATCACGCCACGACTGTTCTTGCGCCGTAAGGATTCAGCCCACCGCACACCTGTTGCAATGAATCTGTTTTTGCCAGTGTTTTCTTTCAAAACATCACAGCAATACCGCACAATCCGTGTGGGCGGCATCAGCTTTTGCGGAATCAGTGTCCACATGGACACGGTCTTGTTCTTGTATCGTGGCATGACGATGGAGCATTTGATTCCACGTTCTTCCATCGCTTTGAACTGCTCACGAATGAAATAGACCGTCTCCGGCGCATCTGCTGTGGTGTGGCTGTTGACCACCTCAAAGTTGATTCCGGCACGTTCAGCCAGTGCCACAAGCACTTGCGAATCCTTGCCGCCAGAGTATGTGACCATTAACGGTTTCTTGTAACGATGCTCGGACAGCCGTGCAGCGTCCTGCAAGCGTGCGATTGCAAGCTGTTCCTTGTCCATTAGCTCCACCTTTCTCTCAACTTTTTTTCTACCTGTTCTGACTTTGCTGTGATGTAATCCGCAAACTCGTCAGGTGTCATGTCCTCATTTTTAAACTGCCCAACCATCTCCCAGTACCTGTCACCAATGCGGATGATTTTCTGCACCTGTTCATCGGTCGGGTCTGCATCGCACCGAAGGTTCTGAATCAGTGCGCCACCGGCCGCAGTGTTTCCGGGTCGATAATAGGGGCGTTTTTGATGGCTTCCAGCACATCTTCGAGCGTGTCATAAGCGGCGTTATTCCAGTCTGGTCTGTTGTCTCCGGGCAAGCTCATTTGTCAGTCGGAGATATATCTGCCAAGCGCATTTGCATCAATCAATCGTTTATCGCTCACTTCTGCTCTCCTTTCAGCCAGTCGTTCAGCTTTGCCATGCAAGAGGGGCAAAGGACAACGGTTTCATCTCTTATCGAGTGAATCCCTTTATCATCTCCAGCAAGGCACTTTACAATAGAATTGCTTTCAAATTGGTCAAGTTCGTCATCAAACGGTGTCATGTATTTCACATCGTTGGAAAGCGGAAACGTTTCACCGCACCTATCGCAAACCATTGTCATTTTCACCACAACTCCCAACTAGCCTTGAGTTCTTTTCCGATTTCAACAGAAAGTTTCTTGATGATGATTCTTGCGTGTTCATACTGAGCTTTTACACCGTATGAATAATCTGTGGCAACCTTCTTCTGGCTTTCATTGCTTCTCATTTTCTTTCTAAGGTTTTCTTCGTTCTCCATAAGAAGTTCGCTTTGGTACAGCCAAAGAAGCCTTACAAATTCTTGTTTTTCAGGCAGTTGCATTTTCTTTCTCCAATCTCTTTAGTAGCCCGTCCACGTCATACCGCCAGTGGACACGCAGCCTTTTTGCTTTGACCTCTATTCCCTCTTGCTCTGCCCACTGCCAAGGGATGCTCTTACGGTTCTCGCTGTAACGGAACGCAAGAACCTTGTTGGCAGGGATTGCAAAGGTGCGGTTGACCGCCCTGTAATTGACTATCACATGGGCGGTCTGACCGCTGTATCCCATTGCATCTACCATGTCCGTGATGTGCTTTTCCTTGCGGTATTTGCACTTTGCCTTGTCGTACTTTCCGAACACCTTTTCCAGAGGGATAGAGGGCGTTTCAATGGTTTTCAGTTCAAACAGGTGGTTCATCGGGTAACGGTACACAAGGAAGTCGCAGATGTTGTCGATGGAGAAGGACAAGTTCTCGTTGCCGCCGTAATATGTGGCAGCACTGTCCTTCAGCCGGTAGCACCACGCATCCTTTGGCATGGACGCTTTAAAATCTGCTTCAAACTGCTTGCCGGTGTTCATGTGTAAAGTTCCTCCACATAAAACCAGGATTGCGGTGGCCGCTCAATATCTACAGGCTCATAGCCAAATTTCGTTGCCCGCAGCCTTGTAAAATCGCTCAACGGTCGTGGGCGGTCGTAAATTTTCAAGTTGGAAATGTGCCAGCCGTAGCCGCCACGGCCTTCGAGATATTTTTCGGCGGTTTCTTCGCTCAGGCAGGCCGCTTTGAGCAGGTCAGTCGCAGGCTTATACTGCAATTCTAGCCCCGGCCCAATAATGTGTAGCTTGGGCAAAGCCCCGCTTCCCGTCGGACTTACATGGCGGATGACCGTAGTACTACAGCAAGTAAACTCGCCGATGACCTTTCCGTCAGCCGACATGAGGCCACTTTTTTTCACACCGGGAATATCGACAAAGTGTGTACTCTTGGTGCAGTAGATATAGCACTTGAACGGCTTTTTCAGATTTGGCTCTGTTTTGCGGATTTCCACGCTCTTCTGCCCACCTGCAATTTTGTTACACCACTCTGGACGAATGCTAATAAGTACGGCTTTGCTCATCCTCGTTCACCTCTAAATTCACTTCCGAGATACCGCTTCTTGCCACGTTCCCGGTGCTTGTCCTCGTAGTTACGGTGGTACACGCTCTGGCTGTGGTTCAGCTCATACACAAACGCCTTGCGTTCCTCGAAGTCTTTCTTCTCAGCCTTGTACTTCTCGCAAGTGTCGTGGCAAGCTGTGCAGCGTGATGTGCAGTTGAGACAACAGGTAATCATCTTCTCAAACGCCCGTATAGCCAGATAGCGCAGCTCTTATATAAGGTAGGCGGTCAGGGTTTATGTCCTAAAAGGGCAAATCCGATGAATCGTCAATCACAGAGAAGTCATCTGCGTTGCCCTGCGAGTAGTTTTGCGGTGCATCCTGCGCCCGATCAGAAGGCTTGCTGTCAGACTTGCCACCGCAGAAGTCAACCTTGTTCGCCATGATTTCCGTTGCGGTGCGGTTGTTTCCCTGCTTGTCGGTATACTTCCGGGTCTGGATGCTGCCAGTCACCAGAATTAGGCTACCCTTCTGGAACCACTTGGAAACGAACAGTGCCGTATTACCAAATGCGGTGCAGTTGAAGAAGTCGGTTTCCTTCTGACCACCACTCTGACGGTCGCAAGCAATGCTGAACGTGCAAACATCCTTGCCAGACTTCGTGACTTTAGCTTCAGGCGTGTGAACCAGACGACCCTGAATTGCAATAGAGTTAAGCATTGTTTAGCCCTCCTTCGGCTGTTTCTGGGCACAGTCCCAGCACAGGACGCGCCCAAAGCGTTTCTTCGTGCTTCTTGCAGTTTCCAGCGGAGTGACTGTGCGGTTGTTGTACTGAATAGGCTGCAACTGCTTTCCGCAGCAAGCGCATGGGGGGATGGTTTCCGCTTCCGTTTGCTTCTGTGCAGGCTTGTTTGCCCTGCTTGCGGTCTGCTTCTGGTACTCGTCCGTGTCAGCGTCCTTCGTATCGTCAATGCAGAACAAACCGTTCAAGGCGTACTTTCTGGCGTAGCTACTAGACGTTCCAGTCACCTGCGCTGCATCCATCTTGGTTTTTTGCTCCGGTTCTCTTGCGTAAGCAGTAACCGTTACGCATCCACCATCCAGAGTTTCCACTTTTGCGGTCGCTTCGATGTAATGCCATCCCTCTAACACTTTAGGTTCATCAGAAAGGGTAAGAAGCAAACCGTGTTCTTTCAAAATTGGTTTGACTGCTTCCAAAATGTCCTCACAAGAGCGATACTTGTAACCGCCAAATGTGTTCATCTGCCCCTTCGGGGCTTTCAACTCTGATTGAACAGCCATCAAGGCTTCATGAATTTTGCTGTTGTCCATACGTTTCCTTTCTTCGGCTTCATTAGGCTTCATTATTAATACTTTGGCTTAATATGGCTGTACAAAATCAACTAGCCATCAGTTCTGCCAGTTGTGCACGGAGGTCTTTCAACTCCGTTTCCCTCTCATCGATTTCAGCCTGCAAGTCCTCAATCGCTGCCAGCCGGTCGGCTTCCTTCGCTTGCGCCATCTGTTCGTTGGTCATAAAATACACGCCATCATCCGGCTCTGTCACGCCACCAAATCTGTCAAGGTTAATCATCTTTTGGTCTCCCTCTCTTGCGTTCCTCTTTGATTTGCAGTGCGCTGTACCACTGGTCTTTGTCAATCTCGATGGTAGACCACCGATGGTTACAGACAAGACACTTTTTTCTGCGAACGATGCTGTCGTGGTCAGACCGGCTATCAACCGTTGTAATGTTGTCACTACCGCACATTGGGCACTTCATCAAGCATCCCTCCACTCGTTGGTGTGGTGAGCAATGCGCTTGATTTTCCTGCGCTCGCGTTCACTGCGTTCTTCCTCTTCGGCGCTAACAGCCAGCGCACACAAGACGATAGCCGTTGCAAGAAGCCCGCATGATACCATTACCCAGCCAAACATCTGCGCTGTGGTCTGACAGCCCTGAATCGTGTCCCCGCACCCGACTGCTGCAATTGCCACGACCAGACCGATCATGGACAATGCTGTTCCTTTCAAAGTTTTCATTGGTTCTCCTTTTTGCTGCCAAAATTAAAAATCCATCCGGTTGCCATTACAGCGGCTGCCACGATGATCCCCCATGTGCCTTTTGCGCCTACCAGTAGTTCAATGAGATGTACCAGCCACAGGTTCAAAAGGAACGCTGCAAGAATCAACGCCAGAATGATGCCCCAGATTAGGGCGATTTCCACAAGTGCTTTCATTTTTCTCCTTTCGCTTTTGCCGTTGCTTTTCGATGAATTGCTTTGCCGTTGCTGTTCTGCTCCTAGCTACTCAATGCCTTAGCTTATTGGTTCTATTCTTTGCCATTGCGTCGCACGTCGCCGCCGTTCGATGCCTTTGCTTATCAAAGCTACGCCTTGCATCCATAGCCTTTGCTGTGCCGCTCATATCGGTTCCATGCAATTCCATTGCTCGTCTGAGCCTTGCTTCTCCATGCCTTTGCAGATCCTGTCAAATCAGCGCATCGCCGTTGCCGATCAAGTCGCTTCGTCTCCAAGCATTGCCTTAGCATTTCTGAGTCAATCGTCACTATGCCGTTGCCGTTCCACGCCGAGTGCAGCACAGCCCCACCCTGCCATAGCGGTTAATTGAGGATTTCGTAGGTATATCGCCCCTTGCCACTGTTGCGCCACTGGCCGATACCACGCAGAGCACCGTAGTCCAGCCACTCACGCACGGCCTTCTCATGAGAATCGTCCAGAAGAACGATTTCAAACTCGCAGGTCGAACCAGCTGGAATCTGCTCGCTGTTGGCAAGGCTTACACGTTCGCCCTGCGCCGTCTGGGCGCGGAGAGGGCGCTGGCACTCGGTAATCTCGCCGTTCACATAAATGGGAATCATGCGTGGCTGAACAAAAATCAGACCATCAATGACCTTCTTGTATGCGGTGAGCTTGCCGGATTCGTTGACGGCTTTCTTCTTTCCGGTTTCGGTCTTGCCGCCGATACGACCCAGCATACCACAGGAATCCTTGAAGAAGCCCTTGATCTGGTAGTCATACAAGATGGGTTCGCCGTTTTCGTTGCGAGGGAACATGGTCATGCCCTTATCTGCCACAGCATCAGCGCCCAGAGCAGCAACTTCGTCCTCGATGGTGTTTGCATCCGGGGACTTGCTGGCAATGAACTCGCGTGCAATGTTCTGGTTGCTAGGCCATGTGCCGAGAACTGCTTCGATGAATGTGATTCTTACTTTGATTTTTTTCATTTTTGCTCACTCTTTCTTTCTCAATATGTTCCAGTCTTAAAGGTTCACCCTCTTGCCAGCGATTCTGCCACGGACTGCTTTTGTTGAAGTTGCTTATTGCTTTCTTCATCGTTTGCCATCCTTCGATTACGTTGGATGCGTTCCAGCCGTTCTTTTTCCCGGCTGTGCCATCTGATTTCTCGCTTGCCGTAGTACTTACCGTTCATAGGTCAACTCTCCTGACGCAAGCATCCGTGATACGTCGCCGTAGTGTTTGCCGAGCTTATCAGCAAGCACTTGAACTTCTCCGATAGACGGAAACGCTTTTGTTTCTCTAGCTCTTGCGTTTTCGTTCTGTAGGCGTTTTTTACGCTTTTTGTCACGTTCCTTGTCCATTTTGTGCTTGCACTCCGAGCAATATCTCTTTGTAGGGTTTACTAAGCCAAGAAATAGACCACAACGCTCGCAATATTTAATCTTCACGCTGCATCTCCTCTTTCATTCTGGCTTCCCGATTGTGGCGCTCAAAGCATTGGTTGATGGACTTCTCCATCCAAAGCACCTTGTTGGCGTCGTTTCTTGACACGCCAGCAGCCATTGCCAGCTTCAGTCTACGCTTGCGGCTTTGCGCCCTGCAAAAATTCGTCACCATCACTCACCAGCCTTGTCTGTGATGAACTTCGGTACTTCCCGGCCTGTGGCAATGCACAGCGCAACCAGCTTTTCGACCCAGATATCATGCAGTCCTTCTTCGGCCATATAACACTGACCAAAGCTAGGCTCTCTGAAATCGTTCCAGATCGTCAACCAAACAGCGCCATCGGTGACCGTCCAGATCATGCTGCAACCATCGTTGCACAGGCCGTACAAAATATCTCGTGCTCTGCTTTTTGCTTCGTTAAGTTCAAAAGTATCCCAGTGCTTTTTGCTCTGCTCGTAGGCTTCCACAGCCTTGTCAATGGCGAACTTCGCATCGTCCGGGCGCTCTAGGTCTACCTTTAAGGTGATAATCTGTTCCATGTTCAGTCCTCCGCTTTCTGGATTTTCTTTGCTTTCAAGAAGAGGTTTACGAAGTAGACTTGGCCGCGACCGGAAATCTTAGGGGTGCGGTTAATGGAAATATGGTCGCTGTGTTGAATCGTGGTCTCTTTGATTTCAAACAGCCCCATCTCCATACTACGCTGCGTAGGCAAGTTGTAGTCGCTTCGTTTCGGGTCTTTAATGAGGTAGCCGTTCTTTCGCATCCAGTCGAACAAGCGGTTCTGTCCGATGTTAATTCCATTTTGCGAAAGCAGCTTTGCAAGCTCACCAACGAGAATGGATTTTTTGCTTGCTGAAACTGCGTCAGCGAAAAGCGCTTTCGGCTTCATGGTTTCAATCTGCTTGTCCTTCTCTTCCAGCTCTTCGTGCGCTGCGATCAGCGCAGTTGCAAGGAGCTGCGAGCGGGTGAGCTGCGGCTGTTTTGTCAGTTTCTTTTCCATTTCGTTGAACGCTGCAATGTACTTGAGCTTCCACTCAAGAGCAGCCTTGCCGGTAAATCCCATAGCCAGCAGTGTGAAACCGTCACGGTTCATCAGGTAAGCCCTCTGTTCCCTGCCGTAGCTGTCCGGCGCTGTGGTTTCAAAGAACATCTCCCCAAAATTGGGGACATCTTTTTTGATTGCATCGATGTCACGCATCACATGATCGTGACGCTTTTCAAAGTTCTCGGCAATCTGGCGGCTGGATGCTACCGGTTCGCCGCTTTGCATAGATAAGACAATGTCGCTCATTTTCCCTCTCTTTCATTCAACAGCTCTTCCAGAGCTTCTCTCACCTTAGCTTCCGCATTTTTAGGCTCACGCTTACCGTTCAGGATTTTTCCCAAGTATTCCGGTGCGCATCCCATTTTTGCAGCAAGCTCTCTGATTTCGATGTTGTTAACGTGAAGCGTTCCCACAACATCGCCTGTCCACTTAGGAAGCAAATTTTTTCTCCTTTCTTGTTCTAGTACTTGAACTTTTTGAAAGAATATGATAATATTATGGTGTCAAGCAAAAACATTATCGAACGTTCTTCTATTTGTTCAAAGCCTTTAATTTGTTCTACCGATTGAACCCGGTAGCCTTATTAAAGCACAAGTAATAGAACTTTTCAAGTGTTTTTGTTCAAGTGGTAGAACTTTGTCATCTTGTACAAACGCTGGAGGTATGTTTTGTGTTTTTTGACAATTTCGTAAGGCTATGTGAGCAAAAGGGAGTAAAGCCGTCTCGTGCTTTAACTGAAGCTGGCGTTCCGAAATCTGCTTATAGCTATTGGAGAACCGAAGCAAGTGCAGGAAACGATGCAAAGCCAACTAATCAAAATGCCGTTAAGCTGGCACAGTATTTCGATGTTACGGTTGACTACCTTCTCACTGGCGACCGAAAAGAAAACCCGCCCCAGCAGCCGCAAAGTGAAGTCGATGCAGCAGTGGAGCGGATTAGAAAAAAACTTGAATCTATGCCGACAGCGCAACGGGAAGCGCTGATGAACCTGATCGAGAAGATGTGAGGGACTGGTTCTGACCCGGTAAAATAAAAACCCCTTGTGCCGGGCTGGTGTAGCTCTGTGCAAGGGGTTTTCTCTTATTCTAGGCCTAAGGCTTGCTCCGCTGCCGAAATCTTATCAGGGTGTTCCAACAGCCATGCGATAAACCTGTCAATCTTAGCTCTTTCTTGTTCGCTCATTGTGGCATATCCTCCCGATCAGTAAATACGAATGTTCATTTGATACGATTATACATCTTTTAGTTGTACAGTCAATACAATTTGAACAACTTCGCAAAAATCGAATGTTTTCTTCACATCCGTTACTTTTTATCGGGGAAGCCACGAGCGTTCAAGTCAAAAGGGACAACGCCTATCCATCTTTCCTCCAATCACAGCTCTACGAGCTGTCCGTTAATACGTTCGATGTTATCTCCTGGGTCGCGCCCATCGTCTAAGGCGGCTACGGCACGCTCTAGGACGGCTTTTGCTTCTTCGTAAGCAAACTTATCAGCATCGTTGTTTGCAAGGTTGTAGACCAGCTTTAAGGCGGTCTGGCGGGCATAGGGTATAAGCATGGTGTCGATTTGGTTCATATACTAGCCCTCCCACGGTTTTGGCGTTCTGCTTTCGGTCGGTTCAGATGCGGGCATCCCGTCAATGATAATCATATTGTTACCTCCTGTTTGATTATTTTTTCGATGTTACAGTTATAACACAGGCTGCTGTTGGTTCTCCATAGCAGCTTTTTCCATTTTTTGGCTTGTCGAATCCGGCAGTTTTGCAGAATTTTGTTGAAAGGGCGTGAATTTATGGATGAATATTTGGTAAGAACGGCCAAAGCATTAGAGATGGCACGGATGCGTTCCGGTCTGAGCCAGCAGAAATTAGCAGCACGAATGGGCGTGAATCGTGGTACGATTGCCAACTGGGAGCAAGGTCTGGCGGCTATTTCCCTACCAATGGCTATGCGCTGGTTCACCTGCTGCGGCGTATCGGCGGCTCGATACATGGACGCTTGCATTTATCCTGGACTGCTGGAGCATCTGGAATACGACCTTTCCAACATGGAAAAGCGTCAGATTCTCATAGATGCCATGATTGAATGTTCTTCCTACGAGATAGATGCTTTGTTGTACATCCGGTACGGAGATCACGGTTCAGACCACATGGGCGTGCTGACGGAGGTTCTGGCAAACCTCCATACGCCATTGAAGGACAGGGTCTCTGTTTGCCGGATGGTATCGGGCAACTATGAGATAGTGCAGGCTACCGGAACAGACCCAGACCCGAATGGAACCGCCCCGAAGATGGAAATACTCTATCAGGCGCAAGATGCCGGAACGGAAGCAGCCATGAAGTCCAACGATTCTTATACAGTGAATCCGAATAATATAAGCGGCTGATTGTCGAATTATCGCAGTTTTTGAAGAACATTTTGTCCACGTTCATCCACTTTTTGTACACCTATCGTCAAAATCTGCCTTGTCATTCTGTCCCCCATAGGCTATGAATCGGCAACATTTGTGCGGAATAAATAACGTAGTAGCGATAATATGTAGCTTGCATTTAATCGGCTCGTCAATCCGTCCCCCATAACACCGGCTCAAAAGTTTTTCATCCACTTTTTGTACACGTTAGATAAGACTAATTGTTTCCGGCTTGTCATTATTCAGCAAATGGAAGGTTGAGTTATCCACAAGCTAGAATGGAAAAACAAAGAAATTGTTGAAAATTATCGTCATCGCCTATTTAACGATGATATTTAACCTCTTGTTTATTTCTTGTTTAATATATAATAGGTAGATGGGGGACGAAATGACAAAGCATGGGGGACGTTTTGACAAGTCATGGGGGACAAAATGACGAGGGCATGGGGGACAAAAAAACAAGCCATGGGGGACAAAAATCATTGACACGTCCCCCGAAATGTGGTATAATCATGTCAGCAAAAAGGAGGCGTGAATTATGAAAAAATATTTTCTGATCGGTGAGGACATCGACCGCACTGAAATCACCGCAGAGGAAGCTGCGCAACGTAGATTCGATGGTGACTATCGGGTTGTTGTTGAAGATGACGAACTCGCCGTCAAGGTTGACTCTGTTGCGATCAGTGCGACAGCGGAGCCGGATTGGGAGCCGTTCGTGTTCCCGGAAAAACCCGGCTATCGCCTGACCGGGCACATCATAACCCGGTACGACAGCGAGGGGCTGTCTGACCGTATGGATTCCGTCCCTGCTGATGCCATCAAGACGGAGGAACAAAACCGGTGGAGTTGGAAAGTTGGGCTTTGCCACTACTCCATCATTGCCAGCCCTGTGTATGACATTATTGCTACCGCAGCCTGCGGTGGTTGCGAAGGGTGCAAGCGCACGACCTGCTCCCGCCGTCAGAACGGCGTGAAGTGCCGTAATTATAGGGCATAAGGAGGAGCGGATGCCAAAAATATCAGACAACAACCTTGTCGAGAAAAGCAAATCTCTTGTTTGGGCGAAGTTCAGGGACTACACCGCAGGAGAGCTTCGGTTGTTGGAGGTTTACTTATCAAGAATAAATCCGAGAGACCCAAGTAGCAGTCGTGTAGAGTTTACTCTTGCTGAATACAGAGAACTGCTTGGGTTGAAAAGCCTTGATGCAAGAAGGGTTGAGCCGCAGATCAAGCACTTTTTGGGAAACACGGTGTCGATTCCCATTGAAAAAGAGAAGGGCACGTTTGAGAGCTTTGTCCTTTTCACAAGGGCAAAACTGGACTATGTGCCTGAAACGAGGTCTTACGTTGTGGCAATCACCTGCAATCCTGACCTTCGTCCTATCTTTTTTGATATTGCTGAAAGCGGGTACGTTCGGTATCGCCTACGCTACACATCACGGATGAAATCACAGTACAGCATCCTGCTTTATTCGATTCTTCGGGATTGGATGAACATGGACAACAAGCCGCATGAAATCAGTCTGAAAAAACTGAGAGAACAGCTTGGTGCGATGGAAGCGAGCTACGATGTTTACAAGAACCTTCGCAAACGAGTGCTTGACGTTGCGGTGGATGAAATCAATGCCGTGTCGGACATCGTGGTGACCTATGAACCAGTTCTTGTGGCACGAAAGGCTGTGGCAGTCAAGTTCAAGCCCAAAATTAAAGCGTCTGAGACGCTGATTGAAGCTCAGGCAAGCGAAGTATCTACCGAACCTCAAAAAGCTGCCAGAAAGCCACGCAGAAGCGGATACGAGGACTTTGACTGGTCTGTGTGTGACGAGCTGGAAAAGCAAGACTGCATTGACGTGGCAAAAGTGGTTGAGAAGTGGATGAAGAAAGAGCATCCTGAAATCAAGCTGCCGAGACGCAGAGAAGCGGTTTACGATACGGTGAAGGCAGCGTATAAGGGCATCTTGTCTTTGGACAGGTCTCCGTTCCCCGACAGACCTGTTGGATATCTGATTAGAAGCGTAGACAAAGCGGGTATCGTAGACAAGTATATGCCTGCGTTTTATTCCATTGAAGCGCTTAACAGCAAATAAAGAAAGAGTGATAAAATGGCAAAAATTATAGCTGTCGCCAACCAGAAGGGCGGCACAGGAAAGACTACCACAAGCACCTGTCTGGCTGGTGCGTTGCAGTTGCTTGGCAAGAAGGTGTTACTGGTGGACTGCGATGCCCAGTGCAACGCAACGGACACATACGGTGCACAGACAGAGGATGTGTGTACTTTGTTCGATGTAATGACCCAGCAGGGTACGGTAGAGGAAGGAATCCAGCACTGCGAAGCTGGTGACATTCTGCCGTCAGACAACGCATTGAAGGATATTGACGAGCAGCTTGTCCGGGACATTGGCAAGAACTTCCGGCTGCGTGAAGCACTGGAATCCGTGTCAGAACAGTACGATTACATTGTTTTGGACACTCCCCCCCAGCTCGGTCTTGCTCTTGTAAACGCTCTGATCGCCGCCAACAGCATTATCGTGCCCATTACAGCAGACCGATATGCGCTTGCCGGATTGAGCCAGCTTTCGCAGACCATTGGTGATGTTCGCAGATACTTCAACCCGACCTTGAAGATTGAAGGCCTGCTTCTGAACCAGTACAAGAGCCGTGAGAACCTGTCCAAAGAGGTTGTAGAGCAGCTTCCTGTGATTGCACAGAGCATGGGTACAACCCTGCTGGGCGTGAAGATTAGACCGTCTATGGGCGTCCGTAAGGCGCAAGCGGAACGGCACAGCCTGTTTAGCGGTGATACGGCAAAAAGTACCAGCGCAGAGGACTTCAAGGATTTAGCGCAGATGATTGTGGAGGGGGAAGAAAAATGAGCGATTTGTACCCGCATCTTTTGAATGCAACTTGTGTTGATGACACGGAGCAAGTCTACGTTATCAATTTTGGTTTTTCATTTAATGACCTTTCCGATAAAGAGAAAGAAATGGCGTTTCATTCTCAGTGGTATCTAGCTGAAAAGTATTGCAAAAAGTGGCAGAAAGAACTTGCAAATAATCAATGGGCGAAATCAGAAGATGAAATGCCAGATGAACTAAACCCATACGTTATCGGGTTTAGCAAAGACGAATACGATGTAGAAATTGTAGGCTATGAAGAAGATTTTAAGGAATGGCGGGACAAAAGCGGAAAGCCGCATAATATAACTCATTGGATGCCATTGCCGAACGTTCCTGGCCTTGATGAAGATTGGGAGGAAGATGAATGAAATCAACCAGCAAAAAATCCTCAGGTCTGCTTGGCGGTTTTGATTTTCAACCTATTTTTTCGGAATCAGTATTAAGCCAAAGTGAGCCAAAGGAAGGAGAAGTTAGCCAAGCAAAGCCGAACGAAGCCGAGCAAGCACCTATTAAGCCCACTGAAGCCGCAGACAGCCATGCACAGCCAAGTGAAGCGAAATTAAGCGGTATTAAGCCGAAGCAAGCAAAAGACGGCGAAAGCCAGCCAAGTGATGCCGTGTTAGGTGAAGGTAAGCCGAAGAAGCTGAAACAGGCAAAAGAAGTGCAGCGTTTGATTGAACAGGACGATGTGCTCGGCGCACTGGCTGAAGCTGGTTTGACAAAGAAAAAAATCCCGATGCCGGAATCGCATCAGGGCGTTGCAAGCGGTGACGGCAAGCGTTCTAAACGCATTACCATCCTTATGAGCGAGGAAGAGCGCAAGTATATCAACCGTGAAGCCAGACGGCACGGAATGACGATAGGGCAGTTCGTGTACGCTCTGGCTGCTGCTGCGGCAGATGGGAAGATTGAGTTGGAGGATTTCTTGGATGAATGACGTGTGGACTGATATTGGGCAGAAATATGAAGCAATGGCAAATATGGGATGCAAGCCTTATGGTTTTAAGCGAATTCCATCAAATTTTGTGTTTGATGAAGATAAGTCGGTGAAGTGGAACAAAGAGCAAGCGCAAAAGAACAACGATGATTACGACAATGAAGTTAAGCGACTAAATCAAGAAAAAATGAAGCGCAGGGATGAAATCTACGCAGAAATTTATAAGACGATTCAAGAAGAAGTCGGTTTTGGGATTTCAGAAAAGAAAGCGGAAAAAATTTGGGAGTACGCTTACGATAAAGGGCATTCAGCAGGATGGTATGAAATAATTGTAAATTTGGAAGAAATTGAAGAACTTGTAAAGTTCGTATTGGATGAAAAGAACTGAGTTGGAAGATTTCTTGGAGGAATGACTTATGGATGAAAAGACGATTGGTGATAAAATAAAAGAATACCGAAAACAGCTCGGTTTGACACAGGTTCAGCTTGCAAAACGTCTTGGAATCACGCAGGGAACGCTTGCGCTGTATGAAACAGGAAAACGACATCCTAAAATTGAAACGGTAAATAGAATCGCAGATGCGATTTGTGTATCTTCATCGAAACTGTTTGATGGAGTGGAAATTGAAGAAGCAGAAAATAAAGAACGCTTTTATTGGGTCAAAATCCAGTACGATGATGACGTAAAATGCAGGCACTTTCAAGCCCCGTTCGTCTTGTTTGCAAACAGCAAGGAAGAAGCAAAGAAGAAAATCGAGCGAGAAGTTCCCGGCAAGTTTTCCATTGTCGGAGTGGTGGAACTTGACAAGAGCCTTGTATTCCATCCGCAAGATCTATTTGACATAAAAGCCGAATCCGTACTTTGGGAATAAGGAAAACGCTAGAGGATAGAACAGGCAGCTATCGCCCATCGTTAGGAGATGTGGGAATCGTCACCCCACCTAGCTTTTTCAATAGTAAACCCCTGTGTAGTTTTAACGACTACACAGGGGTTCTTCTTTACTTATCAGCAATGCAATCCCAGTAGAGATATGCTTTGCCATCTTCGGCATCCGTGTCATCAAGGAACGCCTTTGCCATGTCAGCGTAGAAGCCCGGTGTGTCAACAGACTGGCGCTTTGCGACCTGACAATAATCCGAGTACATCATGTTCATCACAGCCCAGAAATCGTTCGGGTCACAAGTGATATTCCGCTGTTTGGCAACGTCCTGCGTCTGTTCCAGCGTCCAGTGACAGCCCTTCGTGCCGTCAGCATTCACCATGCTGTCGCACCATTCCTCCGCTTCATCGTGGGTGAGGTGTTTGCGTGGCATCTTGATGGAGCGGCTGTCCGCACCTCCATGCTCATACTGTCCAGACCGCTTGTCCCAGTCTCCGTTCTGCGAGAAGCCAATCTGCGGCATCTTGCGCCCGTACTCTACGTCAGGGTAGCGGGGGATAGGGTAGGGGTCGATGTAGCGGTTCTCCTCCTGCGGATAGTAAGGATGGCGGTCATTGCCATCTTCCAGCTTGCGCAGACGGCGTTCCAGCTCACGCTCCCTGCGGTCGCGCTCTTCCTCAAGGCGGTCACGTTCCGGCTCACGGTCTTTATCGTGGTCGCGGAGCATCATCATGCGGCGAAAATTGTTCTTGCCCATAATCTATACCTCCTCAAGAAATGGACGCGGGCGCGCCAGCGTGGGAACGACAGAAGCAGCCAAGATACTTGAACGTGCCGGTGCCGGTTGCAGACGTTGCTACGCGGGTAGCGTAGCGGGTGCGGGTGTGGATGCTCTCGGCGGTCGCCTGAGCGCAGTTGCAGTCGGTCAGAGGGTATGCGGTCGTGCCTGCACCGATGGTAATAACCACAGGGGCGTTGATGGTGGTCGTGTCCGGCAAGCTCTGAGCAACCACGATACAATACTTTTCTCCGTTCTGGTATGCGCCAGCAGGGATGTTGATGGTCAGAGTATCGTCGGCAAACGTGACTGCCTGACTGATGACCAAGTGCGGGCAGAGTTTGCAGCTTGTTTTGCAAGCCATAGTGTTTTCCTCCTATAAAATCAGGGGCAGAGGTGTCTTACCCCTGCCCCGATGGTTCACCCGGTGTTATCGGGGAGTGTGTAGGTTAGCAGCAACCGCAGCAGTTCACGCCCACGTTGGGGTTTGCCACCTGATAAGCGGGAATCGGACGAGGATTAACCCGGTTCAGGATGGTATCGGTCTGCTGGGACATCACGGTGGTCAGAAGCGCATTCTGACGATCCTGAGAAGCGGCGAACTTCAGGCTCTGGTTCTCAGCAGTCAGAGTGGCAATCTTATCCTGCGTGAAGTAGTCCATCATGCTGCGGAAGTTGGCGTTGCAGGTGTCCACGATGGCACGGGCGTTGTCTGCGATAGCCTGACGGGTAGCGCAATCCTGCTGTGCAATGGTGTACTTCAGGTCGCCGATGAGCTGCTTGTTCTCGCAGCAGCAAGATGCAAGCTGCGTCTGGATAGCGGTCTGACCCGCCTGACGTGCGTTGCCCTCCTGCATGATGGCAAGGTTGATGGAATTGTCGCCGTTGGACACGCTGCGTTCCAGACCGTTCACGAGCTGTGCGTTCTGGTAGCCGAGCTGACAGATCGCCTGATTAGTACCAGCAAAGCCGCCTGCAACGGAAGCGTTGAGGGTGTTCATCTGTGCGAGCTGGTCATAGCCCAGAGAGCAGATACCGCTCTGGATACCAGCCAGAGAACGAGAAGTGTCCTGCTGGTAGAAGCCCTCAGACAGCGCCGCACGAGTATCTGCGCCGCCCTGACCGGTTGCGCCAGTGCCGACCAGATAGGGGATGTAGCTGTTCATGCCATTGTCACCACCGTTTCGACCGTAGCCGTTTGTACCCCAGCCGAAGATGATGGCGAGGATAATAACCGCCCACAGGCCTTCGTTGCCGAAGAAACCGCCGTTGTTATTACCGCCGTCCTGCCCAGCCAGATAGCCAGTTGCAAAATCGTCCATAACAAAACTCCTTTCAGTTTTGCGTTATGCTATCCCACCGCCGTATGCGATGGGCGAAGCCAGATAAAAGCGGTTTTTATCAAGTCCGCAAAAACTGAGAAGCGTTTTGCTTAGAGGGATGCTTATTTGGGAATTATTAAGTTAGCTTGGAGGATTGTCTTTTTTATCTTTCGGGTCGTCCCACGTTTTGCTGACAGCGCCGAAAATCAATCCGAGCATTAAAGGAATCCATATTTTGTCATCGCCACACAGATTGTTGATGTCAAAATCTTTTTCGGAATGGCTGTTTTCAAAATCATCCATTGCAAAGCCTCCTCACTTCGGAAGCGTCAGATTCAGTACGCTTGCAAGCTGGTTCAGGTCGATGCCACGCTCTTTGGCGAGGTTCTGTGCCATCGTTCGGAGCTGTGCTTCGTTTTTGCCCTGAATCAAGTTTAATCCCTGCATGATAGGGGCATTCTGCCCGCTCAACTGCTGGATAAGCCCCATCGGGTTCTGCCCGGCACGAGCCAGATTTGCAAGCTGCATGATAGGGCTGTGCGTAATCATATCAAACGGAGAGGACATCACTTATTCTCCTTTCTTTGCTGTGGAAGTGGGCTTGGAAAAGCTCTTCTGCCACTTTTCCAGTTCATCCAGCCTGTGGACGAGGGCGTTATACTCTTCAATAGGCACATACTGCTGTGCCGGTGCAGCGGTCTGCTGTGCCTGTTGCACTTGTATTTGCCGCCACGCTTCCGGGCTGTAGAACTCCTGCACATAGGATTCACAGGTATCAGGGTTGAGCCGCTTGCAGTAAATCACGCCACTCCGCAGGTCGGGGCAGTAGGTCGGTCTGCCGTACAGGTCAGACGGTATTGCCAAAAATTCTTCCCTGCTAGAAACAGGTCTGCCAAGCAACCAGCCGCCGTCCTGTACCGACTGCTGAACAGGCTGCTGCCCATTCATCGGCTGCGGACGCTGCGGCTGTGCCTGTTGCATCTGCGTGTTCGGCAGGGAAGTGGTAAGGCCTACCGTTCCCATGCCACCGTAAGGATTGACAGGCTGCTGCGGAACGTAGGGTGCTCCGGGTGTCGGATAATAGCTCATAATACATCCCTCCTTGTGCATCTAGTGTACCGCATCAGCAAAAAGTGAAAGACAACGAAGGCACAACGAAGGACAAAAAAGAAAAGCGCCCACACGGAAAAATCCGCATGAGCGCTTAACTGTAAGGATACACACGTTGGAGTGCAATGCTAAGATATCACATCATCCAATATATGGCAATGCTTTCGACAAAACTGGTAAGAATAAAACAAAATCCACCAGCCTAAAAGCTGATGGATTATAAGCGAGCGAGTAATCGCCCTGCCACCGAAGCGGCAAAATTGCGTCTCCCGCATGGTACGCACTGTAAGTAGGCGGGTGGGAGACTGTTCAGCGCCGAATCTGGCGACTGCTTTTTTAATTCTCCGTTGAGCACGGAGTTAGCTCTTGGACGACCCGACCTAATGCGCATCGTTGAGAGGCCGGTCAGGTTTCCTTGGATATATTATACCACAAATCGTGCAAAAAGAAAAGCGGCAGACCCGAAAGCCTGCCGCTTCAACGCGCTTCACAAGAAAACGCACCCAATTAAAAGTATAGTATCACACATTCAGTATTTTATCAATAATTTTCAGCCTATTGCCGATTGATGTCCGGCAATACGGCACACGCGCTGCAATATCAACTTGGCATAGCTGGTCAACGTACCGCAACCGGGCGATTTTCCGGTCATACCTCCCAAGCGGCGCACGTTTTATCACAGCTTTTATCTGTTCTGCATTAAGCCCTTGCAACGCTGGCGGAAAGACTATGCGAGCCGCCGCCACAGGCAGCGCCAAGCCAGAAAGGCTGCGGCAGCTGTCCGGCGTTGCGCACCATAGTGCCAAGCACGGCAAACTGGTGACGTTTTGTCACCAATTTCGTGATGTCACGAAATTGTTCTTGTGCGGCGAACATCCCGGTGACGTCACCGAGATGGCGGTATGTAGTGCTTGCCATGATATCCTCCTTACAGTGTAATTTCCTCAGCGTTCGCCTTGTCCTCAGCATCCAGTGCATCGTAGTACGCCTGTGCGAGGGCTTCCACCTCTGCGATGTCGTCGGCGTCCAACAGTCCGCTGTCCAGATGGGTGTACGCCTTGTCCAGCCAGTATGCCACGTCACGCCCTGCGGCGATCTCCCGCTTGATAGAGCGCAGGGTCAAGTCGTGCCTGGCTTTGGATTTGACAGCCATAAGTACCTCCTTAGGTCATGGACGCTACTGCGTCCTCCAACTTTTTGATTGCGATGTTCACGTCCCTCTGATACCCCAGCTTGATCCCCGCACCGTCACCAGCCTGCACCACTGTGTCAGGGCCGTACGCTGTGAGGGCTTTGTAGGCGGCGAGTTCAGCAGGGGTGAGCGGAGTTTCGATGGGGGTGGCGAGGGCGTAGAATAAAATGTATTCGCCCTCTTCCGGGTTTTTAGCGCCAATGGGAATAAAAACCTGCGCATTGAATATGTCTACATAAAAGTGCAGTGTATCTTCAGTAAACGAAACGAAAAATTTCGATTTATTGCATAGGGCTTCTGTCTTATAATCGCGACCCTTGAGTGGCAACCGAATTGCAAGTCGTTTTGTTACCGCAAGGTTAGTGGTGCCAGTAATGACACAGGTTGACAAATCTACAACGTTCACCCTCTGCACCTTCACCCCTCTCTCCAAGTCCACCTCGTCGCACACCCACTGTTGGCCGCTTTGGTCAGTGTAGTTTCCGCCAGAGGTGACAGGGATGCCGAGTAAGCCAGTTGGTGTTGGCAGGGTGAGAAGCTGTTCACGGTAGGGTTCATAATCGGGAGACGATGCGTTCCATGTCAGGCACACGTTTTCACTGGCCATATTGACCAGCAGATACTTGAACTTTGTTAAGTCAGCTGGACGCGTTATATGGTGTTTAGCCTTACCCGCATCTATACCAAACCAGTATTGGTTGTTGTTCTCGTCAAAGAATAAGATGTTTCCGCCTTGCGAAACTAAATCGCCTTTGAACACTAAAGTTATCGGTGTGTTTTTCTTAACAAAGCACTCAACAATGTCATCATATTCCAAGTTGGGCGGCATACGATTCTTCCCCGTCACCTTCACCGTCAAACTTCCGCCGTCGCCAGCGCTCACGATAGGCACAGGTGCATCCGGCGTGGGTGTGCCGTCCTGCGTGCTCCGACCGTACACGGTCAGGCCGCACAGGGGCGCAGAAAAAGCATCGTCAACGGCGATAGGATTGCCTGTCTCAGTGCCTACAAGGATGTTCTGCCGCACTTTGACTGCGCTGATTGCGTCGCCGGTCACTTTAGCGTCTGCTGCCTTGCCGCTCTGGCTCAGGGTGGTGTCCAGTGCTACGGCAGGGCCGGTCTCGCCTTTAGGGCCTTGCGGGCCGGTATCACCTTTTTCACCCTGCGGCCCCTGCGCACCCTGCGGGCCACGCTCGCCTTGAATGCCCTGCTGGCCCTGTTCGCCACGAGGCCCAGTCTCGCCCTGTGGGCCAGTGGCACCCGTAGCGCCTGTGGGGCCTTGAGGGCCTTGCTCACCCTGCGGGCCGACCGGGCCGATGGGGCCAGGATCGCCTTTGTCGCCTTTCTCGCCTTTGAAGTTACCAGCGGCAATGCCGTCCTTCAGTTCTTGCAAGCTATCAGCGGCTTCCTGAGCGCTCTGGTCTGCATTGTCTGCACTGGTGGCGGCTTCACTAGCGGCGGTCTGTGCGGCTTTGGCAGATGCCCCAGCCTGCTGCGCCGCAGTCTGTGCGTCGGTCTTGGCCTGCTCTGCGGCGGTGGCATCGGTGTGCACGGCATCCACCAGCTGCTGCCAGGCAGGTGTGCCAGGCTCCGGCATGCTGCCGTCATCCGTGCCGGAGTTGGCAGCCACACGGTAGCGCAGGTCTGCACTGGTGACGGTGCGGGTGCCATCTGAGCCCTCAAAGGTAATGCAGCCGTTGCCGGGCTGTGCGGTAACGCTGGCGGGCACATCCACAGAGCCGTCCACCACCAGCGAGGATGCCGGGTCTTTGCCGTCCGGCACGTGCCAGAACGCCCGGATGGTCAGGTCCTGCCACTCGCCGGATGCGGTGACAGCAAGTCGGTACACACCCCGGTTCTTGGTGTAGCCAAAGCGCACCAGCTGCTCATAGCCCGGCACTTTGACGACGCCATTGGATGCGAGAGATACGCTTAGCTCGATCATGCTTTACTCCTTGTTGATGGTAGGCTTCTTTTCTGCCAGTGCCTTTTTCATCAGGCTTACGGCCTTTTCAATCACCGCGTCAAGCACTTCATCCGTGATGATAGGCTTCAGCCATGCAGGGCAGGCCGCACGCAGGGCGTCAAAGACCTGCTTCTTTTTCTTTGCGCCCTGGCCGCTGCCCATGATGCTGTCCTCGGCCTTGCACACGAGGTCATAGGCCAGATCTTTGACCAGCTGCTTATAGCCCATGCGGATAGCGCCGACAGCCAGAGCCACAAAGCCGACGATGATGAGAGCGATTGCGACGGGGGTGGGGATGAAATTAAGAATTGCTGCCATGTTTCGTTACTCCTTCTGTCAAATAGTTGTCAATGTCGGCCTTGCTTTTCTGCATGGCCTGAACGTTATTTCCGGTGAGCTGCGCTTCCAGCAAGGCACGCACGGCCTGCAGGGTCAGGCGGTTCACTTCGTCGATGTCTCCAAAGCGGCTCAAATCGCGGGAAAGTGCCGCTGTGTGCTGGGTATAGCCGGTTTCCAGTGCGCCAACGCGCCGGTCAAGGTCGTCAAGGCGCTTGTTTTGCGCCTCGTCCGGCGCTCCGGCCTTTTTGATGTACTTATGGATGATTTCCAGCACCTTGTCCACCGTGATAGCGCCAGCGCACACGCTGCCAAGGATGCTAGCCACCCACAAGATTGCCTGCTCTTTGGTCATGCGCCCTCCCGGAGACGGGTCAGGCCCTTCTTACAGATGATCTTCGGGTAGTTGCGTGTGGTCACATTGAGATCAACGTGACCGGAAATACCAGGAACGCTGCCTTTGCTGGTGTGCTGGTGAGTGTTGTAGGCAAAGGTCACGGCAGGTGTCTTTCCCGTGTAGTCGGCCAGCCACACGTCGTAGGGGCTGAGGGCAGCACCGCCCATATACAGGCGCGTCTTAGCAAAGCTGGTGTAGGTATAGAGCTGGGCATAAAAGCCCATGTCTTCCACCTTTTTCAGGGCGTAGGCTGTCAGGTCGGTCAACGCCTGCTTGCCAAGAACCCTGAGCTTGTTGTCCTCCACGTCCACTGCCACAGGCATTTCCAGCGTCTTGCCACGCAGAGCGTCGGCCAGCAAGGAAAGTTCTGCATCGGCCATCGCCTCGCTGGTGGCGTAGGTATAGTAATACACGCCCACCGCCAGACCTGCCGCCTTTGCGTTGCGGTAGTTTGCTTCAAAGGTCGGGTCGATGTACAGGCCGTCTGCTCGCTTGGAGAGCCTGCGGTTTGTGCTGACGGTCTTGAGCATGACGCCCTGATAGCCAGCGGCCTTGACCTTCTTCCAGCCCTCCAGTGTAATGTTGCCCTGATACCGGCTTACGTCGATGTAGCGGTAGGGCGGTGCTCCAGTCCACTCGGTCACAGATGCCATTGTGTCCTCCTGTTCTGCCTGTTCTTCCGCCAAAGCGGCAAAGAAGCGGCTCAAAAAGTTGAAAAGTGCGGTCAAAAATGTGTTGTTTATTGCGATCACCCCCCAATGTCAAAGAGTAGGCATTAAGTGCCATGGGCGGCCTCCTTCTGGGCCAGCAGCTCGATCAGCTCCTTGTACTCGGCCTCGGTGATGCGGCCGAGGGCGTAAAAAACATCAATTTTTTCCGCAAGGCCAGCGGTCTGGCCGCGCTCGATCAGGCGTTTACAGATACGATACAACATAGGTTTACCTCCTTATGCGGTGGTGTCAGTGGTAGTGTCGTCGGTCAGCCCCAGTTCCAGCATGGCGACGCGGTATTCCTGATCTACCGCCAGGGCGTCCGTGTCCGCCTGCGCGGCCTGCGTCTCGGCCAGCAGCTCGGCAAGGGTGGGGTAGTGGTAGCCGGTAAATTCAAAGCCTTGGGAAACAATCTTTGAGTTGCACTCGAATTGTAGAGTACCGTTTGCGTGGAAAGTAATGGCTGCAGTGGTTGTCCATGTAGAACTGCTGCCGAATTTTCCGCTCACCGCGCTACCGCGGGCAATGTCGTTCGTGTAGATCGGGTTGGCACCCACAGTGATGTGCAGGTAGTCCACGTTATCCGGGATTTGATAGCTGTATTGCTTGATCTGGTTCGGCGTTTCTCCGGCATAGTTCCACACCAGCCGGGGCTCCGACTTGACCGCCACACTGGCCGCGATGGTGTCATACAGCGTCTTGCCGCTGAGGGTGCCGTCCGGGGCAATGTCCAGATAGTCGCCCACCTTCACGCCGCCCAGCTGGTCTGTCGTAGCAGGCGGCAAAGTGTACGGCGTGCCGAACTTGGCATCGGCCTGGGCCTTGGTGTAGTAGTCGGAAAGATCGGCTTTTTGAATGCTGTCTTTCCACGATTTTGTATCGTTGTCCCACGTCCAGATGGTGTCTGTAGTGCCAACGACAGCCCACCAGCCGTTTTCGCCTACCGGGACCGCAGCCTTTAACGCCTCTGGTGTGGCATACCATCCCTGTGCTCCGATGGTGATGGTGCGGACCTGTTCAAAGTATTCTTTTGTGCCCTGCAAATAAGTAGCAGACTGAGATTCCGAACGCTTTGAATTGATTTCGCTTGTCTTGGCAGCAGCAGCAGACAAAGCTGCATTTTCGGAGTCTGCTTTTACAATTGCAGAAACGTCTTTTGCGGCATTTTTTGCAGCCTGTTCTGCTTTTGCACGTTCTTCCGCAGCGGAATTTGCCGCCGAAACGGCTTCCTCTTTTGCGTTGATGGCACCTGCAACTGTACTCAGCTCATTTAAAGTGGATGCGTTGATTGGTGTGCCGTCCTTTATGGGTTCGTCGTTTCGGACGAGCGTTACAATTTCAGACGACCCATCCTCACGGACTAACGTCCACCTGCCAGGATATTTTGATATGCGGTTTTCAAAAACCATATTGGTCCTCCCCAGCCATGTATTCGCCAGAAAAAGTAACGTAAGTTTTGGCGATTGATTCTATGTCTGACAAAATGCTTTCAAGTTGGTTCATTGTCTCGAATCCGAGCCTATCCATAGACGTAGGCGTCGGCGCAGTTTTGGCGTCTCCTGAGTTTTTAGAACGAATAGATTCGATATTCGACAGCCACCTAGTGGCATCTGACGTGGTAAGATACCCGTTTATGTCCCAGTCCGTCTTGACATCTACGTCCGCACCGAGAAGTGAAGCAAGCTCGGATATGCCGGTTTCTATTCTCGAAAAATCTCTGTAGTCAAGAGCCCCTTTCATACCGGAAAGCCACTCCGCTTTTTCCTCATCCGTCCAGGTCCCGTTCACGGCTTTACCATAAATGAACTTTAGGCGGTCAACATCATCTTGGGTTCTGTCTGTAATCCAAATCGCCATAGTCCCTCCTTAAAGCAAAATCTTTTTATCGTCTACGACTTTAGTCGTAGACGGAAGCGTAAAAGCGGGGCTGAACTTGTTGGAACTCCACGCGTTATACGATTCTGAATAGAAAAACGTCTTGCCTCCATTATTTGTTCCGAGACTGTATGTTCCAACAAGCTGGCCTTGAATGGGATTCCCGGAATAATCTCGCCATGCAGGGGAGCGTGACCATCTGCGGATAGGACGATTGACGGAATCATCATAAGACTGAACAAAAACATTTCGGGTTTGCTTTGGTAGTACAGAACCTTCTTTTTTAAAAAACGGGTTACTGCCATTTACATAAACATCTGCGTTTTTGTCTTCCGGGTCAAACATCTCATAAATAGACGGAAGAAAAACACTGCGAGAAAGCGTTCTGATTTCCGTAGTGCTACCGCCTACCGTGTAATAGAAAGAGGTAATCCCCATTGCGGACTTGACGGTGTCGCTAAATCTGTTTGCGTAATCTCCCTTCAACAGCCTGTCGATGGAGCTTCCGTCGTATGTATTGACGTGCGTCTGGTTCCACACTGTTTCAGCAAGAGGTTCTTTCCTGATAAGAAGTGTTCTCCCCGGACCATTTAAGCCAGGCTCATACCCATGTTTTGCGACAACAAACTCTACATCCGCACCACTTTCTTGAATGTAAACAGACGATCCTTCCGGCATATCCGACAAAGACGGAGCCTGACTGATAACGGTACACTTTGCAGATACGGAAGACACGAAGGCTGTGACTACGGCATCTCCACTGGAAACAAAAGAAATGTCGCAAACAGAAACGCCGCCTTTGTTGGAAACGACGGAAATGGAAACAACGTCGGGAGGAGATGCTTCCCATCCGATTGCTGGGGAATCCTCTGAGGAAGGGACAAGCGTTGCGGTTAAACGAACGGTCTCTCCAGGAGCCACAAAAACGGAGTCCTTATCAAGTCTAAGGGCACTCGCACTTTCCACCATATATCCTTCCATCGTACCTTTAAAACATCCGTTAAAGGTATACTTGGCATCCGTAACGAGAACGTTCGATGCATATCCAAACTGATGGTTTGCTCTAACAAAAGACAACGCATCAATATGGGGGCTTGCACGAAATTCCAGGTTTACCTTTCTTCTGTTAGAAAGAAGTGCGTATGTTTCGGTCAACGCATTTTTTGCGCTAGAAGATATAGATTTCGATATAAGCGGATTATTGATGCTTTGGGTCGCTCCGTTCCCACTATCTCCGGCTGGATAAAACACGGATTCGCCGCCAACCTTACACGATACGTTTTTTATTTTTGTCGAAAACGTTATTTCTGGGTATTTAAAGCTATTCAAGAGCGATATTTCCTCAATACCAGACCTCGTGACTGGAACAAGAGGAACACGTTCAATGTGAATGACCCCATCTCTGGATTGGTAAAGAGCCATCCCGGCTGCGTTTGCAGCAAGCTGAAGAACGTCTGCGTTTTTATAAGAGGAAGCATCGGAGGAAATGTCGGAAGAATAGTTCTTTAATTCTTCCGAAATTTCGTAAGATATCCCGGAAACATCCAGAAGTTCCAATGCATCAAAGCACATCTGGTAAAGCGTTCCGCTTGTGTGCCCGGTATAAATAGAATCCTGGAGGAATGACAGAGCATCCCTGGCGTCAAACGATGCTGTTATGCCATTTGCTGGGATTGTCCATCCGGAAAGAAAGAACTTCCCTCCATCAATCCATTCGATTGAATCTCCCATGTCCATGCCATACTGAACTGAAATCTCCTGACGTTCATAAAGATACCGATAAAGTCCACCTGGGTTTACCGGGTTCCAGCGTTGTTCGGAGTTATCAACAGAAAACGAAACGGAATCTTTGGAAAGCTGCCCAGAAATCGGGTCGCGTTTTGATTCATGCGTATAAGAAAGCAAATCCGCTTTGCTAAATTGGACACGCAGACCAAATTCAACTCGCTCCACTCTTGCTCTGCGGCCCTGGATGCACCACTCTAAAATTTCCAAAGTGATTGAATCATATCCGGAAATCTCAAAATCTACAGAGGATTCAACCGACTGGTTATCGTCAATTTGTTTTGACGCAACGAGCTCCTTTCCGCTATAAGCCGCCAACCTAAAAGATTTTGCAAATTCATTTAAAGCAGACGACCATATGATTGTAACCCCTGGAATTTTTTCAGAGTGAAGTTTGCTAAAAGAGAAAATGATAATTGGATGGTTTGTGTCAGAAACACAATCCATACTTAAATACCCAGCGTTCTCGTATGGCTCTGAACCTGGGACCAAAATTTTGCTCCCGTCGAGGACCCACAAATTAGGTTCTCCGGTGGCATAATTGGCCAAAGAAGCAGAATCCAGGTCTGTGACAGACAACGTGTTGCTGAATAAAGCCTGGTTGGAAGAGCTGGCAATGGCGTCTGCTTGGGCCTTATCGTCAGAGACGTGGTAAGTGATGCGAACAAACATCTCCGGAACAAGTGTCTTGTCGTATTGTTCAAGCCACTTGTCGGAAGGCAGAAAGCCCATAAATAATCACCTCTCTTAAACTTCAACCAGGCTAAGGGATGTCCCGACCCATCCCATAACGTTTCCGTTGGACGGGGAACGCCTCCACATTCCGGCGGTTCTATCGGAAACATACATTTGCCTTGTCGTGTAGCTTGCAGTTGCTTGGTTATAAAACCGAACAGTGCAGTAAAAGTTTGTGGTGAACGGCCCGATGACGTCCGCCCACTGTCTTGCGGTAAGATAATTCCATTTTAGGGAAATCTTCGCAACATCGTGCCGCACCACAGACCCAACGACTTTGCCTTGTACGTTTCGTCCAGAATCGACTATCGTGCTCGTTGTGGCATCGTAGGAGGAAGGCTCAGGCAGCTCTCTGCCATTTACTGTGACGAGAGATTGCATAAAACGTAAACCTCCTTAGTAGCTGTAAACTTCGTTTCCCATAATCTGGAACCCACGCTCAGACTGCCGTTTCTCAACGGACGCAGTGATTTGCTTACCATCAAGGTAAATCTTGAGCTCTTTCCCTCCGGTAAGCTCGTCTCCGTACCGCTGGAAGATGTCAAGGAATGCGTTATAGCACCCATCATGGACGGCACTGCGGAGTTCTGCGGAGCTCGTTCCACTAGCGGAAGAAGTCGGGTAGTAGCTCCCAACAGATGTGGTAGAGCCGTTAGCAGAATCGTAATCGCTCGTACCAGGGTAGCTCGAGTAGTTATTGTCTACGGACGGGCTGGAACTTGTTCCGTGCTTTCCAACAAGCGTTCCGACAATTCCTGCAATTGCGGCTGCAATTGCGACGCCGCCAGCGATCATGATGACACCAGTTGGGATGCCAAGAGATGTCAAGACGCTGCCGATCGTCTGCAAGATGCCCATAAATGCAGCTCCAATTTGACCGATAAGCCCAGCAATGCCAGCAATGATAGACGGGAACTGGCTCAAAACGCCAGAAGAAAGGCCAATACTGATCGCCTTGCCGGATGCCGAGATTGGTCCAATCAGAGAAGAAAACGAGGACGCAATTTTACTTCCGAGACCGACGACCTGCGTGGAGATTTCGCCAAACTTGGATGTGATTCCATCCAAAATGTTCTTTCCAACAAGTTTTGCAGAAGAAAATACTTTGGAACCAACGGTCTTAAGAGCACTGGTGAGATTGGAGACCAAGTCAGAAGCGTAAGACTTGACCTGTTTTCGGTTCTCTTCCCCCATTGCCTTCCAGATAATGGCTGCTGTGTTTTCGGCGACGGTTTGGATATCGCCTTTCTTGACCGCATCAATCATGCCCTTAATCGTTCCGATAAAATCATTCTTCAGCCCGTTGTCGATTTCATTCCACTTTGCGTCGAACGTATTGACCATGTTATCAACAAAGCCATTTGCAACGTCTGCGCCATAGTCAATCATCTCGTTGCCCTTCTGCTGAACAGCGTTTGCCAGATTGGTCATAGCTTGTTCAACGTAAGGAAGTGCTGCGGTGATACCGTTTGCAAGGCCTTGGCTGATGTAACCGCCAATTTCTGCGAACACTGTAGAAGGGGAGTGGATGCCGAGCACGTTCTTGACCTTATCAATGACCGCATTTCCAACATTTGCGACAGCATTTTTGGCCGTTTCAATCATATTGTTCACGCCATTAATAAGACCCTGAATCAGATTCTTGCCAATATCAAAAAGACTAAAATTGTCGAATGCACTCTTGATTGCAGAAAGAATCTTCTTTGCGGTTTCAGTTACGCTAGAAATAGCATCCGTAATGCCTTTCTTTAATCCAGCAATAATGTAACCGCCCTGTTCGGCCATTACGGTAGATGGGGAGTTGATTCCAAACGCAGATTTAAAGCCGCTGATAAACGGGTCAAAAACATTTTCTTTAATCCACGAAGCAACGCTTTTAATTGCATCAGAGATGCCGGTATAGATGCCATAGACAATGTTTAAACCAACATTATCAAATGGGCCCTCTGCAACTTTTTGTTCAAAATAATCAGCGATTCGAGAAACCAGACCGCCCATGAAGTCAAGCGCTTCAATGAACGCTTCGCCGAAGAACCGACCGATAGCTTGCGACAAACCTGCCCAGTCAACAGATGTTACGGCTCGGATAGAAAAATCAACAAGGTCTTGCCCAAGCTGATAAGAGTCCGTTCCGGAAAGAAAATCAGCAATACCATCGATTGCACTGATAATGAAATCAAAAAGCGCCTTAGTGAGTTTTCCAGCGTCAACATTTTGCAATGCGTTTGAAATCTTTTCCGTTACCGCTTTGCCAATTTCCGACCAGTCTTTGCTTTGAATCCACTCTGTTAGTTCGTTAAAGAAACCAGAGAATCCATCGACAAAGGCGTTTAAGATAGAAGTCCAGTCAAGCTGACCTAAAAAGCCGCCCAAGAAATCAAACTCCGCCGTAAACCGGCTTGCCAACAATCTACCGAACAAATCCCAGTCAACAGCGTCAACCAGCCCATTGATCCCATCGGCGATAGTAGTTCCCAAAGAAACCCAATCGACAGAATGAACCGCGTCATAAATCATCTGCATGAGTTTGTTCATCTGTTCGCCAATTTGCGTTCCAATCTGGAAAGAATCAAGAGATTTCAGTTTCTCCTTGATTTCATCAATAGCGCTTCCAGCATAATCTTTGAACATATCATACTGGGAAAGGTCAACGTCACCGAGCAGATTGCCAGCAGAGCCACTACCGCTAGAGCCAGAAGACCCAGAACTTTGCGAAGGGTCTATGATGTTTAGTTCATCAAAACCCATCGTATAATCTTTGGCCGCTTTTGCTGCTGCCTTTGTAGCATCGGTGGTATCGTCCATAGCGTCTGTGACACCGCCAATGTCTTTCTGCGTTTTGCTAAAATCAGTAAACTCGATTTTTTGTCCAAACACAGATGCAAGAGAAACCACAAATTCTTTGATAAGGTCAACTGCCGCAATCAGAACTGGGAGAATCGCCTTAAATGCGGGATAAAGAAGCTGGCCTACAGCCTTTGCAAGCTGCGAAATTTCAGACTTCAAAATGCGCACCATATTGGCGGGGCTACTAATGGTCTGCGCGAGGTTGCCTTGAATGTTGGCGGTCTGCTTCATAATAGCAATGTAACGAAGAACCGCCTTATCGGCCTGAGACAGGGTAGAAACTTGCTTATTAAACCCAAGGGCGAGAAGCTCTTGCTGTAATCGTGCCTGAGACAAGTCGACGCCTAAGCGTCTAATAGGCTCAAGTTCGCCAGAGATAGCAGAAGAAATTGCCGTAAACGTAGTGGCGGTGTCTTTATTCCAATAGGACGCTTCATCGTAAGCGAGCTGCGTCAAATTTTTGGAAAGGATGTATGCCTTATCGCTTGCCAAACCGAACGAAGTCGCAAGGCTCTGAATCGTAGCGATATTCGTCATCGCTTCCGTTGGGTCAATGCCAAGCAACGATTCCATTTTGCCGATAAGTTCTGTGGCTTGACCGCTTAACTCGCCCATTGCGTTGTTAAACAAATCTGTTGCTTCATAAAAGTCATTGAACTTAGTAACGGCATTGGCAAGATAAGTGGCAATAGCTTTCAGAGAAACTAGCTGCGCTGCACGTTTCTTGACAGTTTCTAACTGGCTTGCCAAACCTGAAAGACTGGAACTTGCTTTCTGACTTGCCGAAGAAAATCTGGATGTCAAGTTGATGGCACCTTTAATTTTAGATGGAAGTGAAGAAAAAGAGCGGCCTACTTTGTCCAGCTTAGAAGCGAGCGGGGAGATAGCGGATGCCACTTTTTTGCAAACTTCCGCAAAATCATCGAGCGTTTTAGAATCCAACTTCTTTGTAATGCTTGGGATTTTAGCAATGGAATTGATTGCACTGCTTACGCCACGCAAACTCTTAATGGAAGAATCGCCAATAGAAGAAATAGGGGAAAGGCCGTTCTTCAAGCTGTTCATCTTACTGCCAAGCCCGGAAAAATCCATGTTTCCAAGACTGACGGAAGAAATTTTGTTCAAAGCATTGGCAACAGATCGGATGCCTTTTGCGCTTTGAGTAAGGTCTACATTAGCAAGACCATTCATAAAAGATGTGATTTTGCTAAGGCCGTCCAACCCAGTAGATGCGGATTTAAGAGCGGAAATAGAAGCGGATAACTTATCAAGACTGCTGCAAACCTTTGCCACGTTGCCCTTTGTCCGCAAATTAGAAATGGCAGTAGCGAGCTTGTCAATATTAAGCGCTGCATTCTGCGATTCCGCAGAAATCTCTACGGATAAGCTCGTAATATCAACATCAGCCATCACTACCACCATCCTTTTCCATCATGGAGAACATCATTCTCTTAATGCGCTCCTGTGCTTCAACTGCACGTTGGTACTCGTATTCTTCCTTTTCCCTTTGGGTAAGGGGAATCGGTCTGTCCATGTACTTGATGGGTGCAGACCCTTTCTTGCGGAACATATTGCCAACCGTAGAGGAAAGCGCAGAAGCCATATAAAAGCCGTTTCTCCATGCTTCGGTATTTGCCCGCCGTTCACGGATTTCCTCTGCGTCACGGTAGACCTTTGCCAGCCAGACATCTCCATGCCAGAACTGGTCATAAGTCATGCCAATGGAGATGTAATAGGCTTCTACATCGTGGAACAGCTTGGAGAAGGAGAATGGTTCCCTCTCTCCGTCTGTTTCCTGAGATTGTGCGGTTACACAATCTCCCACGTTGCGTTTTTTGCGGTCTTGTCCTCGGTATCAGTTGCAAGCAGAGACTTGGAAGCGTCCGTGAACATCTCAAGCAGCGTAGCCATCAGCTCTTCCTTCTCCTCGGTATGATGGAACATCTCGTCAACGTCCTTGCGCTTGATGCCCTTGTTCCGTGCAATGAAAGCACCGTAGAACAAAGCACGGGAGTTGGCCAGCAGATTAATCATCTGGGTGTACTGACCAATCTGAAAGCCTGCACGTTCGGCGGCTTCCACGCTGTCACGGGTAAAAGTCAGCTCATAAGTGTTCTTGCCATCGGGGGAATGATAATTGATAACCTTTGCAGCCATAATAAATGCTCTCCTTTATAAATAGGAGCAGAACCAAATCCGTTGTTCAGTTCTTCCCGGTTTGATTGATTCGATTTTTGCGGTTTAGCCGCCGTTGACAGTCAGGGTCTCGCTGAACTCAGGCTTCTTGGTGAAGATGCAGTTGATGGTCATTTCCACAACCTCGTCCACGCCAAAGCCGGACAGACCAACCTGATGCATACCCTGCCAAGTAAAGCCTGAGCCGTCCTGCATCTTCAGGGCGTAGTACTTCACGGTGTTGCTCTCGGAAGTCTCATCGTAGCCAGCCTCCTTGACCTTCTTGTAGTCAGTCTTGTTGTAGTTGGCAGTGAAAGACTTGGTGTCGCTCTGGATGATGCCAAAGATGTTGACCTGCATGGGGTCAGACAGAGTGGTGGCATCCAGAAGGTTCGGCTCAGAGATCAGGTCGGGTACATCCTTGATGTCGCACAGCTTCGTCAGAGCGGTTGCGCTGTCGCCACAATATAGGGTGGTATTCAGACCGGAGATAGCAGTACTCATAGAATGTTTACCTCCTTAGTTTCGGTAAATCATTCCGTCCTCTCCGATTGTTGCCCCATAGCTGCAATCAATCCGATAGACGGAATTGTTGTACAGCCCATTCAACGGGGCAAACGATTTTCGATAGAAATTGAGCGGTTCCAACACAGAATCCACGATGCTCACAATAGAGCGGGCTTCTGCAATCCGTCCGCTGGTTTTGTTGGAATAGACACGCACACGCAGAGAAACGGCAGCATACTTGCTTCGACTGGCAGAATCCAGATGAACCGGGAGGTTGCTGTTTTCCTCTATCTGCACACACGGAAACTTCTTGACGTTGCTGTCGTTGATTTCACCAGTGACGAAGATGCCGGGGACTTGCTTTCGCAGTTCCTTAGCAACAGCCGTGAAGATAGAATTGAAATAATCAATCAATTATTCCAAACCTCCCTCCACGTTGCTTCTACTTGAGAAGCCATTTCCTCAACAGCTCCCCACATAGCCATAGCTGGCTCGTTGCCATCGGTGTAATTCAACTGACCTTTGCCATCCACTTGTTTGACAGGCGTGCCAGTATTGCCGGGATCGCCGTAGTAGTACCATCTGCGGTTTGCGCCTTGCCCTTTGCCGTAGGAGCCATGTGCACCAACACCAGGTGGTAGTTCGCCACCATATCCGTTGTGATGTGCGCCAGTACCAAACTCGATAAAGGCGACTGACTTGCCCTCTGCAATGATGGTGCAAATGTTTCCGTTCTGCTCAACACGACAAAAGACATCGTTGCTACCAGCATATTCTGCATTTGCAAAGCGAACTTTCGCTACATCAAGTCCTTTATCAGCCAACGCCTTTGCAAACTCTTGCGCCTTTTTGTTCAGGGTGGTCTTGTACTCCTGTATCTGACGTTCCGCATCACGAAGTCCGGCATCGCTCAACCTCACTTTAATTTTCACTTGCAGCCACCTCCTTCAGCGCATACAACGTGTCCGTGATATGCTCTGCGACCTTGACCACAATGTAATTGAAGGGCTTTGAAACGTCCGTCTGGAACCAGACGTGCGTGCCCTCATAAAGTGGAGTGTTATGCTTTTTGCTGGACGAACTGACCACATAGCTGTAATCCGTGAACGCTCCAAAAGGGCTTGCTTCCGCAGAACCAGTAGGCGGGCTGACGTTCAACATCAGCTTTGCAGGGTCACTCCACGTCTGCGATGTCTCGCCGGTTTCGTTTCCCCATTCGTCCACAACAGGGTTTTTCTCGCCGATAGGATTTGAATACCACAGCGGGCGCTTGTCCAGCGGACTTCCATTGAACATCAGCCGATAACACCTACTCTCGGAACCACTTCGTTAAGCAGGGACTGCGCCACATCGGACGATTCCCACACACGAGTGATACCATTGTTAGTATAGCTCGTCTGTCCGTTTGCGCCGATGTGGTTGTACAGTTCCGCTGCAATGCGTATCTGCAGCGACTGATACTGCAAAGGCAGCTCGTCCGGTCTGTTGCCGAAGGGGTAACCCTGTGCAAATATCTTGTCTTTGGCGAAATCAAGCAGCAGGTCGAAAAGTGGGTAGTCCTCGTCCGTGACTTCACGGTCAAGTGCTGGGGCAATATACTGCCCCAGCTTGACTGCCGCTTCAGAATACTGGTCTCCCATGCTGCTTTCCTCCTTTCGCCTTAGTAAGCCTTGATGCAGTACACAGCGTCCATGCGCTCAAAGGACGGCAGGACGATTTCAGAAGCATAGACATTAGCGTTGACCGGATGAACGGTCAGTTCGGTGGTGATGGCAACGCCGGTGTTCACGATGGATACGGATGCGCCAGACTGACCGGACAGCAGGTCGGCTTCCTCGGGAGTAGTGCCATACCAGACATTGCCCAGTGCGCCAGCAGGGGTAACGACTACCATACCGTCAGGCAGATACTTCTCGCTTGCGCTGTACTGGTCTGCCTTGAACATCTTGTCGTACAGATGAATCTTCAGACCGGTTGCGGATTCGATAATCTGCCGTGCTTCAGCGTCCAGCAGAACGGCGTTTGCCTTTGCGGTGACGGTCATGAACCGGTTCTTCACCTCATCCGCAGCAATCATGTTGCGGAAGGTAGCGGTGTTCATGTACACCTCAGTCACGACTTCACCCACGCTTGCCAGAACAGCATCCTTTGCGGCGTTCAGGTCTGCAATGGGAGTTGCGGTGGTGACGTTCCACTTAGACTTTGCGACGGAGACTTCCTTGTAGTTGGTGGACTTCCAAGTGCCGTCCGGGTCGTAGTTGTAAGTGTAGTTCACGCCGTTCGCCTTGATGGTGATGCCAGGAACGCCATTGACGGGAGCCAGCAGCTGCCAGATCATGCGTTCAGGAACGATGCGTGCGCCGGTGATAAGCTGCGCGGTGTCATCGTACAGACGGTTCATCACGTCACGAGCATAAGGGTCGTTGCTGTCCAGAACACGAAGTATTTCCTGACGGTCTTTCTCGCCCAGATGGTAGCCTTCACGAAAGAACGGCATCTCGGTTTCATCAAACTTGAAGCCCTCACGGGCACGGAACGTAGCCTTTGCATCAAATGCGCTGGGCATCAGGGAAACGCCAACGCCCTTGTGACCACGCAGCCACTTCAGGTCAAGACCAGCCTTCTTCTTTGCAGGGAACAGCGCATCAGATGCAAAAGGAATCGCATTGGTAGGGTCATTCGTCCAATAGGCGGCAATCGCAGCCGGGGCAAAGACTTCCTTAAGATTCAGTGCCATGTTGTTTTACCTCCTATTAAGCGTTTACGCTGATGTTGTCACGGCAGAAGATGCCGGGAACGGCAGTCTTGAGTGCCTTGATTGCGTCAGCGTCATAGGTGAAGCTGGAACTTGCTGCCGCCTTCTTGGTGTCAATAACGCCACGAATCAGCAGGGAAGCATTGGGGTTCTCTGCCGGGTCAACGTCATACAGCAGGATGCCGTCAGCGTTGATGGTCTTAGAACCAGTCTCGCCAGCAGCAACAGCTTTCTTGCCAGCCAGCGTCATAGGGTAGCCAGCCTTAACCGCAGCGGCTTCGGTCACGGTAAAGGGAATGGCAGTGTAGTCATTGGAAGCAAGGATGGTATCGTTGATTCCGTTGACCGTGTTTCGGATAAACTTCATGTTTTCCTCCTTGTTAATGGAAAGCACTCATTGCGTCACTCGATGCCTTAGAAGCATTTGCGTTCTGCTGCGCAAGGTTCTTGGCAAATGCCACGCCTTCGCTGTCAGAATTTCCGCCGCCGTTTGCGCCCGGGGGAGTGGGCATATCCTTCAGCAGAGAAGCCTTGTAAGCGGTGTCGTGGGCGGTCATAAACTCCGACTGGAACTTAAACACCTTATCCATGTCGCCGTCAGCCAGTGCAGATGCAGCTTTGCCAGCCAGTTCAGCGTCATAACCCTGTGCAACGAACTTCTCACGGTAAGATGCGAGGGTCTTTTCCTTGACGAGGTTCTCCTTGTCGGCAGTCAGGGCTTCAATCTGCTTCTGCATCTCTGCCAGCTTGTCAGCCTGTTCCTGTGCGGCGTTCTCGTCATCGGTACGCTTTGCCTTGAGCTGCTTCTTGTACTCGGCGGCTTCGCCGTTGGCTTTCGTCACGGCGTTGCGCAGCTTCTCGACCTCTGCGCTAGGGTCTGCAACCTTTTCCAGCGCAGAAATGATTTCATCGGCGGTCATACCCTCTTTGTAAGCATCACCAAGCAACACATTGAGTTTCATATCGTTAATTTCCTCCTGCGTTTTTTTACCGTTGCTTCCCTGCAACGTTGCGAAATTTGTATCCCGGCTTCCCTGCCGGAATATATCAGCCCGCTTATGCGGATTGATTTTTAGTCGATTCGTTCTCCTGCTGCGTTATAAACCGCTTCTGCGCTTGTTACATCAGGCGCAGAAAAATTTGTAGGGACAAGATAAACCGGCATTCCATAAAGCTTTGCAGCGTCAGCCTCCACAGTGCAGCCGTTATACAGCCACGCATTATCGCCGCAAATACCGATGAAATAATCAGCCTGCGAGAGGAGTTCGATGCTCTTGCCAAGATACCAAAGCCCTTCAGTTCTGCACTTAGGTGGATTATCCTCAATATAGGTAGGGATAACCTCAAGGCTCTCACCGTACACTGCTTCGGCAATCTTGTGCAAACGGTCAAACGTCATCCGAATATTTTCTTCCGACCGATTCTTCATCGGGCAAGAAATAAACAGCTTCTTCATTTTTGTCCTCCTTCCTTTGCATTAGCCTGTTCGCCAAACATTTTGCCGTTGTCGGCAATATTGTCAGTAGGCTGTTCCTGCGGCTTCGGAGCTTTCCCATCCTCGCCTAGCTTGCCAGCGGCAATCAGGAAGGGCTTGCTCATTTCGTAAGCAGCCTGTGGGTCGGGAAACAGACCGGGCGTAGTGAACGCCAACTGCGGGTCAATCGGCTGTTGAATCATCTGTGCAAAAATCTGAACCTTGCTCTGCTGGTTGTCGTACTGACGGCGGGGGAGTTTGATGTTGATGTCACTTGCCATCAGCTTAGAACCAGCCGTGTCACGCAGGATTTTCAGCATCACAGACAGGCTCTGACGTTCAGCGTACTTGAACATATTCTCGTACTGCTGCGCCCTCGCTTCGGTGTGGTTCCAGCCGTTGCGGACGATAACTGCGCCCACGTTGTCAGACGTTGCATTCTCGCTTCCAGTGGCACTAGGCATGGCAGTCAGACTGCGGTACACGTTCAACATGGAATCAATCAAAATCTGCGTTTGCTGCTGATTCAGTTCGTTTGCAAGCTGTTTTACATCGGCAGCAAGTCCAGAAGTAGATTTAATTGACATTGCGCCCATAGCTTTAACAGCTTCCAACGCTTCTTTATCAACAAGACAGTTAATAAAGACCATGATGGATTGGATAAACTGCTCTACGCCGTCAAGCCGATTGCTTTCCAACAGGTTGATAGCATCCAGCACAGGGATTGCCGGTTCAAACAGACCCATCCGTTCCGGGTTCAGCTTGTATTCGACCATCGGCAACATTCCAAGAGAGTGGTTCTCCGACTTCGTAACCTTGCCGTTGTCGATTTCAAAATACTGGTTCGGCGTGTAAACGCAAATCAGGTCGTTCAGGTCGTTCTGATAATTGCGTGGGATGTGTAGCACGTTGGCGATGGGCTTGTGTCCGATGCCGGAGTTGTAAATCACATACGCCATGTCCGGGTCAGGAACATCCACCAGCAGGGGCGTTTCGTCCGGGTAGTTTCCGTTGTACCCCTTGTCAGGAAGAACAATGCGATATCCCTGCCCGCACTCCAACATCCACTGCCAGAGCCGCCGATCAAGCGCATCCTTGCCTTCATACTGCAAAGCGTTGGACAGGCGGGCGATTTCCTCACCGTCACCGGTTGCCGTTTCAGACCGCACATAAGAGCAGGGAGTTCCGCTCATGTAGCCTGTGTAGAAACCCACGCACTCGTTGGCATGGTTCTCTACAATGCGGTTGGTGATTTCAGCGTGGTATTCCTTCGTGCGATGGAGGACAGGCTGGCTACCCAAGTAGTAGTTGTGCAAAAAGCGAATCTCGTTCTTGTTCAGCAGATGAATAGGCTCTGCCTTGCCCATAACCACTTTCAGCACGTTTGCTCGATTGATTTCCGTCTCCGGCGTTTCAATCGGTCTACGTCCAGTCAACGGCTCATTCAAAAAGCCGTTAACGACCATCTGATACTCAGCCATGCGTTCCTCCTTTCTGGCAAAATAAAAAGCGCAGCAAGACAAACCTGTTAAGGTTTATCTCACTGCGCTTACAACTGCGCTTAAAAAGCTATTCAGTTCTTAAACTTCGGCACGGAGACCCACGTTTCTTTTGGAAGATTGGAATCTCCGACTGTAATCCAATGGCAAAGAGGGCACAGAAGAGAGAACTTGCCTTCTACTTCGCCAAGATAACGCCCACAATCGCAAGGATTGCCGTTTGCGTCTTTTCGGGGACGCTTGCATCTGACTTTTGCTACCATCTGTGCTCCTTTCGTTGGATTTCTGGAAACAGGCTGTTGAGCACAGACCTGTCAGAAGCTACTGGGAAACTTTTCGCACTTCCAGCCGTGCTATTCTTCGCCCGAAGAAAACCATTGCAGCCCTTGCATTCAGTTGTCGGACAGACGTAAAACGGGTCGGCTGCAATTTTGGTGCTGCATAATGGATTTGAACCAGTGTATGCCCGGTTATGAGCCGGGTGCTCTAGCCTGACTGAGCTAATGCAACATAAAAACCCGGCTTGATTGGTTAACCGCTGCTCTTTGCAATGTCATGCCTAACCATTGCATCGAGAGCCGGGAGTAGCGGTGGAGGATTCAGAGAATAGAAAGCCAAGCAAAGAAGATGGTTGTGCTGCGTAACGGAATCGAACCGTTGCTTGCCAGCCGTGGGGGAGACAGGCTGGCATTCCCCAATCAATCGGAAACGTAACATATAAAGCCCGGTGAATGGAAAGAGTGACAAACCTTCACCGGTGAAAGGAGGAATATGCTTGTTGACACGCACGCGGGTAAAATGACAAAACCCCGCGTGCAAGCTATTCCTTTAAGGGAAGCTGCAAAACTTCCTGTGTACATTATAAGCCTTGTCAAGTGGTGAAATCAAATAAATAGACCCAGCGAACACAATATATTGTGTTTTTAGTCAAAAAGGCCTCTTGACAGGCTCAATTTTACTGATTCCGTTATACAGTTCATCAGCAAGCTGTGCCAAGCTATCCGGTGCATCATCGTGCGGAACTTTGCCAAGCTGCGTGAACATCGTCACCTGTTCCATGAACGCCTTGTACTCTTTCGACTGGTGCTTTTCGTCGAGGAAATAGAATCGTTTAATGTCCGGCGCATACTGGATAATTCTGGACAGCTTGCTTTGACCGCTTGGCGCACGTTGGCTACGAACAGAGCAGTGATAGCCTTGCTGCCGAAGCTGGCTGTCTACCACGTCACAGTATTCATCACCGCCGTTGTTGGCTTCGCCACGCACCACGTTGATTTTGTGCTGGATGATTTTGCCGACAACCTCCGGTCTGGTCACGGTCTTATCGCCGTTGTTGAACACAAGGTCTGGGATGAACACAGCATCTCCGTACACATAGGCAATAGGACAGGCTGTGAAGTCACCGCCACCCCATGCAATATCCATGACCATGAGTTTGCGATCAGGCTCGCCGTCAGGCAGAACGCCGTTGAAATACCGCAGTTCATCGGCAGGGAACAGCAGGCCTTCACGCACATAAGGCTTACCCATGTACTTTGCCCACCATGTTGCATCGTCAATGCTGGCTTTCATGTCGGCATAATAGGCATCGTCAAATCCCACACCGTAGTCATAATTGAAATTGCTGTGTCCATTCTCATCCACAGCGGGAATCACCCGGAATCTGTACTTTGGATTGTCAGCATACTGGTTCTGGATGCGCCCAAGAGGGTCAAGCACGTTCCAGCGTGTGCCGACCATCAGCTCCAATGCGCCCTGCTTTTTACGGTCTTTCAGCTGGTTCAGGTAAGCATCGTACTTGTTGTTCAGACGCTCAACATTCAGGCTTTCTTCCAAGTCCTCAATCAAGTCATCGCTGTACAGAACGCCGCCCTCGCCGATTTCAACAGCACCAGTCAGCGTACCGCCAATAGAGCGACAAGTCAAGGTGGGGAAGCGTTTCTTTCGATTCAGGTCAACGCTTTCATCCTTTGCGCTCTTGTCCACAAGCTGAACGTCAGGAAATATTTTGCCCCAGTTATAGGTAACAGGGTCAGTGATGATGGACAGCACCTCGCCGTAGAAACCGTTGGTCAGCTTGTCAGAATGCCCGCTCATAACCGATGCAACGTCAGGGCGGTTGCCCATCAGCCATGTAATGAAGAAGATACACAGCGTGGACTTGCCCACTCGAGCAGGAAGGCTAACCCCCAAAAAGTCAATCCGCTTGTAAAACAAGTCCTCTAGGTCATCTGACAGCACCTTCAAAACCCTGCGTCTAGGCTGATAAAACTTCTTCTCCGGCGCACGGTTCCATTCAAGGTAAATGCAATAGCTGTCGAATACGTCCTTTGCTTCCAACAGGTACGTTCGGCTGATAATGTCATATACCTTCGCCACGTCCTCGCCTGTTTTCATCTTGCCCATCATGGCTGCACAGACAGAACGCAGTTCACCAGAGTATTTGTAGGCATCGAACCGCTTGTCTTGCGGCAGGGCATCTCTCAGGTTCACTATCGCCTGAAACCAGTCCTCATAGACCTGCGCTTCGGTCGGATTCTGCTTTGCATACGCTTTGATGCTGTCGATAATGGCGATACACTGCTTTGGCTGCATAAAAAAATAGGCACCCCCTACCTGAAAATGTAAAGAGTGCCTACAACTGCACAAAAATAAAATATTCGGTTTTTATAATGCTATTTTGGAAAATTATTTGCCAAAATTCGTTTTAACGGATGGAACGTTCGGTTTATTTGACCTCTTCCGCAAGCTGATTGAGCCTACGCTTCAACTCGTCCGCATCATAGTACAAAGCATCTGCAACAGCGTTGAGAACATCAGGCTTGTCGGTGTAATCGCACAGCGTTTCAATAAGTTTCAAACTCTGCCCTGACAATTTTACGGTTTTCATGTTTTATTCCTTCCTCTGACTATGTAAAGTGGGTTTTGGTTCTTCATCTCCTAGCATCAGCTTATAGCGGAGATACTTTTCGATAACATCATGTCTTTCTGCCAGCGTACCGTAAATAAAAACGAGAGCGTCTTTAGCAGCATCGTATTCATTCGGAAAAACAACGATTTCCTCGTTTGCAAAGGCTACGGTGCAGTTTTCCGAATGACAAGCCTCTAAGAACCGCTTAATTTCAAGGAATCCTCCAAAGTCAAGCATCGACCGCAGCGTAATGCTTCCGTTCTTAACAATCAGTTCTTCTCCCTGCATATTATCCAGCCTTTCTCTGTTCAGCAATCCGATACCATGTCTGGCGGGTCACGCCAAGCTGACGGGCGGCATCTGTGACCGTGAGAATGCGCTTCTCCACCTGTTCGTGAAGAACATCAAAGAGGTTTCGGTCGTACTCGGTAGGCTTGCGGCCTTCCTTGTAATCAGGACGCTGGCTTGCAATCTTCTTGCCCTCTCTGGTGCGCTCAACAATCATGTCACGCTCAAACTGGGCAAACACAAGGAACATACCTCTCATAGCCCGGCTTGCAGGGGTGTTATCCATCACGCCAAGATTCAGCACGTTTACTCGGATTCCTTTTTCAATCCAAGAATCAATCAGTTCATACCCACCAACAAGGCTTCTGGCGACACGATCTAGCTTTGTCACAACGATTGTATCGCCGCTCTGGACTTCCGCTTCCAGCTTGTCCAGTTCCTTGCGTTCCATCTTAGTGCCGGTATAGACCTCTTTGAAAATCTTAGTTGCGCCAGCGGCCTTGAGGGCTTCTTCCTGCGATTCAAGACTGTTACCATCAATCGCCTGGCCAGCGGAACTGACACGAGCATAACCGTAAATCATTTAGATTCACCGTCTCTTTCCAGAACTTTGAGAACAAATTCATCCGAAGCAACATCAGCTCCAATAGGCTGAATCACAATCTGGTACTTCATTTCTTCTAAAAGCATTGCCATTGTGGACAGTTTCAAATCGTCTGCATTAACACGGTTTGTTACATAAGAAGAAACATCATACTCCATCTGTCTTGCAAGTGATGCGGAAGTATATCCTCTGATTTTCATAACGGATCGAAGAATATCCCCAGAATTGACTTTATTTTTGGTTGCGCCGCCCTTTTTCTTTTCTGCCATTTTTACCGAGCCTCTCTTTCGGCTCAATAATAACACATTCTTATGTTTATGTCAACATCTTCTTGTGTTTTTTGCAAAATTTTCACTATCAATAGGGTGGTCAAACGGCTGTAAACTTTTTCGTTGCTTTACAAAATGTATAATTTAATAGTAGCCTTACGAATTATCGAAAAATATACTTTCGAGTGCTACCATTAAAGTAAACTAATCCGTTTACAAAAGGACTATCAAATAACGTAAATTTACGTTAGAATGCGTAAAAATCAGAAATATCTGATGTAAATTATACAAATTGGGCTGTTGACAACTATATACCAAGCGTCTATAATCTAAGACAGCAGAACACACGATGAATCAGCCAACAACGGTAGATTTATCCTTTGTGGCATAAAAAATAGGCCGTCAGCACGACCGACCAAAGTAGCACTGACGACCTATTCCACCACAAAACAGAAGCTGCACCACCAAGGGCGCAGTATCGGTTTCTGTCAATTATTATAGCAGAAGCAGACCTCTTCTGCAATAGAAAGGAGCAAAAAACATGAACTTTCCCACGACAATCGAAGAATTTCTGAAAACCCTCGCACACGACAAAGAGCCGACCAGCGAGGACAGGGAGTACGCAGAAGCACTTGGCAAGCTGTCCGAACTGAACTATCGGGCAGGGTACGAAGCAGGAGTAGCCAAAAACAAGGGCTGAATTTTGTGCAAATCCACAAACTTTTAGATTTTGTACAGATACCAGTACTACATTAAGCGTTTGCGTAATTGACAAACCACAACATATTGCGTATACAGGTTGCACCCACATGAAGGGAGGTGAGTTTATGTACAGTCCGTATCTTGAACGCCACAATCACACGTTCACTGTTGCGCTGACCGAACGGCAGTTCCAGTGGCTGAAAGCCTATTGCACCGAGCACAAGGTCGCACAGGCCGCAGCCATCCGTGACACGTTTTTTGAGGTGCATCCTATCCCGGAGACCAACGAAAACGAAAAATGATACGCTCGCTAAAGTTACCAGCCACAGCAAGCGTATCATACACACTCAGAGAGTATAGACCCTCTTTGGGTTATTATACCAGAGATGGCCTGCTCTCGCAAGATAGAAAGGTCAAATTTCTATGAATAATAATCTTGAAACCATCCGAATTTTCTCCGAAGATGTTATCCCTGTATACGACACCGACACCGGCGAAAAGGTAGTGCTGGGTCGGGAGCTACACGAAAAGCTGAAAATCGAAACGCCGTACGCAAAATGGTTTAACCGCATGACAGAATACGGTTTTACTGCCGGTGAGGACTACGCAGAGGTTTCGGACAAAAAAGTCCAAAACCCCCTTGGCGGTCGTCCGAGCGCAAATCATATCCTTACATTGGACATGGCGAAGCACATTGCAATGATTCAACGGACACCGCAGGGCATGGAGATTCGCCAGAAGCTGATTGACCTTGAGAAGAACGTTGCAGTCAACCAGTTTGCAGGGCTTTCTAAGGAACTGCAAGCAATCCTTGTGATTGACCAGCGCACCATGAAGCAGGAGCAGCGCATTTCTGCTCTTGAGAACACTATGACCATCGACTACAACCAGCAGCGTGTGTTGAAGCGTGTTGTGAACACAGTGGTCATCAATGCTCTTGGCGGCATGGACAGCCCGGCCTACAAGAGCCGCAGCGTCTCTCAGAAGCTGTTCATGGAATGCAACCGGGACATTCAGGACTGGTTCAACGTGAACAGTCGAAACAACGTGCCGAAGAAGCGGTTTGATGAAGCTGTTGAGTACATCAAGAAGTGGAGACCGTGTGCGAACTCTGTTATGTTGGTTCAGATCACGAACGGCCAGACCCAGATGCCCATGTGAAAGGAGAACGAATATGATTAACGGCGATAAGTACGAAAACCTTAACGAATACATCAGTGACACTCTGGAAAACATGGAGCGGCTTTGGAGAACGCCTGACGTTGGAGAAACCTACAACGGTCGAGTGATCGCTTGCAACGGCAAAGAGGTTGCGTGTGGCTATCTCTCCTACGAAGCAGACGAATACGGCGATTTAAGACCGTACCTGTGCGACAACGGCAAGATTGTCATGCGTGACGTTAACGATTGGATGCCGATGCCGAACGTGACCAGTGCATTGAAAAAGTAAACAGCCTATAAGAAAAGCCAGTGGTTAGAGAACATCTAGCCGCTGGCTTTTTTGTTTACGGAACTATGAATCGGCAATCGGTGAATTTGTTTCCGTCAAAATCACCGACGAATGTAACAGTTTGACCGGGAGAAAGCCTAGAAATTTTATCTCTTTCGCTTTCTGCGAATCCAGCCATATAAACTGTATACCCAATGCTATGCGATGTAACAAAATTAACGCTGAACATAACGGTATAGGGATTGTTCGTTTTGACCATCATATCAGACACACTGTTAACTTGATACGTTACCTTATATTGCTTTCCTGCATATTTGTCTTTTGCTTTTACAGCATTGTCCGCAGCTTGCTTTGCATAATCATCCAAATCGAGAATAGGAATATCATCATCCGGGTTATGCGAAGAAGCACTAGATGCTACCTGTTGTTCACTGCTTGCAGGTTCAGAACTTGCGGGGTGTTCGGTTTCGGATGCAACTTCTTGAGATGCAGAATCGCTATCCGATGCACTTTCTACTGTTTTGCCGTCAGAGCTGCTGCCAGGCTCTTCTGCCACAGATTCAACAGCAGAAGAAGGTACAACACTAGAACTTGCTGATCCATCGTGTGACGGCTCTGGGGTTACGGCCAAACATATAACAAGAACCGCAAACGATGCGAAAAAAGCAATCAACATTCGATTATCTTTCTTGTGCGTTGCTTTGTTGTAAAGGCACAATGCGCCAAAGACAGGCGTTGCGATTAAAGCAATCATTCCAAACAAGGCGTACATTTTATGATTTCACTTTTTATTCAACAGGAGTAAACAATACTTGTGTTTCTAGTGATAGCTGAATATTGTAACCATCCTCTACGGTTACTCTTTGCTTTTCACCTGTCTTAGAAAATCTCAACACAGCCTTTACATCGTCCGAATTATCATTATTCACCACAAAAACAGTAGCCATCTTTTCCCCGCATTTGTTTTCTACGGTGTATTCACCAGCAGGAATCAAATAGCGTGTATAGGTATATTGTCCATAGGTCTGGCTTGGAATAGTAACCTCTTCACCATATTTTCCAAGAACTCCGTCAACCAGCATAAAAGAATTGTCCTCTTGAACTGGTTCAGAAGAAATGGAAGATACGCTTTCTGATTCTGTCTTTACGGATGGTGCAACAGAAGATGTTGGCTTCTCGCTTTCAGAACTAGCTGCAACATTCGTTTTATCTCGTGGATTTACTAGGTCTTGAATGAAAGATATTACAATCAAGGCTATTAGGATTTTGAACCATAGCCGCTTATAAGCTGGTTTTGGCGGTGTGTTCTCCCCACCGCACTGCGGACAGGTTTTAGCGGTCACTGCTATCCTTGCACCACAGTGTTTACATTTTACGAGTTTTGCCATTTTACAATGCCCCTTTCTTACGGTCAAGTATAGCACAGATTAGACCGGGAGAGGGGTCTTTTTGTTATTTTTGGATTTTTTGACGCTTTGCACAGAACCGGGCATTTATTTTTATTGGTCTTTTTTATTTTTTTCGGTGGTAGAGCGACTCACCCGCCCCGCACCCTGTTGCCCACTATGCCCCGCCGGTGGGGGTCAGCCCCAGCGCACCCAGAAGCACAGGCCACGACACGCCCGGACACTGGACACGCTGCGCCGGGTAAATCGGGACGGCGGCGGGCGCTGGAGGGCGTGGCAGTGTGTCCGAAACTGTGCAGATTTGGACACACTCAAACATGAACGATTTTCAACACAAGAATGTGTGCAAAACCATTGACACAAACACAAGAATGTGTTACTATATAGACAACACAAGAACGTGTTACACCACCACCACAAAACAGGAGGACAAAAACCATGAAGGCAAAAAGAACTATGCGGGATATCAAATCCCAATACCCGACCATTATCCAAATTGGCTATTGCGATTTGCAGAATATGCTGTGCATGGACGACCCCGCCGCCTACACTGCTGGCGTGTACGGATGGAACGCCGATATTTACCCAATCACCTCCGGCGTTGCAATCTGCACCGGTTACCGCCCGTTTGGTAGCATCAAGCCCGATCGGGAGACGGTCAGCCATTACGAAAAGCGGGCGCGGGAAATGCGCCGGGACTTGTGGAACGCTGAGGAGCTTGCAACGCACCTGCACAGCTTGCAGATGGAATTTGTTCGGGAGGTGTGCAACGTATGAACAAGCTTGTTTTTGAAGTGAACAACGGCGAAAAATTAGAGCTTGTGCAGCGGCAGGATAACGGAACGGTTCTTAACTGCTCCCTTGATGCGCCGGACAACGAAGCATATATTAGCGCGGCCGATTTTGTACAGCTGATTAACCTTTACCGCTATTATAAGCGGTATGACATCAAAAATGAGTGGATTAACCCCAACGGCAAAAATGAGGAGGTATAACACATGATTGCACTTGACTTTACCCAGTGGGCCGCCCTCTGGTACGTGGGCGGCATGATTAGCGGCGCGCTTGTAATGATTGCATTTCTCAACAGCTAATAAGGGGTGGATAAGACAATGACAAAAGCATTTCGTGCAAAGCTGCTTAAAGCTGGCGCATTAGATACTGCAAAATATCGGTATTCCGTATATCACGGCCACGCCTACGACGTTATCAAGCGAATTAAAAAAACAGAAATCCGCTCTTGGAACGTCGAAAACGATGAATATTGGGAATCCGTTGAATACATTTGTTATTAAATGAGGTGTAAAAAAATGACCACATTTGAAGAAAAAGTAAACGCATACCGCGAAAACAAGCGGCTTTTGGAAGAGCTTGAAGCTATGAACGAAAGCATTAAAGCGGATATTATTGCTATGATGCAGGGTGCGCCGGAAATGGCGCAAGGCACCGCAAAAGCCATTTACAAGGATGTGCAAAGCGTCCGGCTTGATAGCAAGCTACTCAAGACGCTGCACCCGGATATATATGCAGAGTGCAGCAGTAAAACCACCTACAAGCGTTTTAGCGTGGTATAAGGGGGTGCAAGCTGTGATATTATCCGCACTTCTGTTTTTCTTTTGGTTTTTTTCGGCGCTGTTTAAGGCGTCCAAATGAGAAGCATTTCACCCGGTCAGAAATGGCCGGGCTTTTCTTTTGCCTTGCATCTGACACGGTGCAGGGCTTTTATTTTGCCTTGCAGCGTATCATCCACGCACAAGCGTTCACAGCGGCTTTTCTGCCGTCCATGCAATTATACCGCCAGAACACCAAAAGCGTTTACAGGGCTTTACAGGGGCTTTTTCGTTGATTTGCATCATTCCAGCGCACACAATATAACAGCCACACAAACCGCCTATGCACCGCCTGCACCACACTAGAGGGCATACCATCAAGCGCAGCACCTCCACCGATACCAGATACCACCGCCACGCCGGACGCTGTACAGGGCAGGGCAGCCGCCCTATTATAATAAGGTATATATAAGGGTGCGTTCCTGTTATGGATCCATGCCAGACGGCGCAGCAGATCGCAGACCGTGCCAGCGGCAGCGGGTCAGCGCATCCAGCTTGCATCCTGTGCAGGGGTCATCTAGGCGGCTGGAGGTCTGGCACCGGGTCAACCCGACGCCCTCCACCCGGCGGGGCAGTCCAGCGGCAGGGGCGCGGCGGGCGGAACCATTGACGGCTACCGCCGTATCTCTTTTCGGGCTTTCGCCCGATAACCAATAGAGGTCAGCAACAGTCGTAGCGTTCCGGCTGGAATAGTCGTAGCCGATAGTCGTAGTTTCTCCCGGCGAATAGTCGCGGAATAGTCGTAAAGTCGTCAGATGACTAGCTTTTGAAAGTCCTATATATAGTAACGAGCAGTCAGCTGATAGTCTCAGAGTAATAGTCGCAGCTTTTTCTTTCGAGTCTTCGTCAAATAGTCGTGTATTTTTTGTGTGAAATAGTCGTTCGCCTTTTAGGAAAATGGAGATGCGATAGTCGCTAAGCCATCAGACCTCCCCAAAATCAATATATGTCAAGACACCCGTCAATTTTAATCGCAATCGCATTACCTCAAAATCTTTAACAATCGTACTTATTATAATAGTCGAAGACAATTACTCAATCTTTTTAACTATTATTCTGCTAAAATAGTCGTACCATCCGATTTGGTCTGTTCCTTCTCGATTTAATTCCCAGAAATGCACTATGGTATTTTAATTAATTCATAGCATTCTGCTAGGAATAGTTAATGCAACATTTATACATATCCAACCGACTACAAAATGAAGTCAATTCTCCATATCTGGAATAGTTGCAGACCATCCACCAGTCCGAACCTCACACCAGCTCTCGCCTACGGTCTGCTCTGCTGGCTAACGGTATAGCTTTTGGAGATAGAGGGTTGTAGGGGGAAAGAACCTTTACAGGCGATTGAACTCTGGTTCACTGTACTGTTGCTTCTCTTGATCTCTGTCAATCCACATATCAGCAAAGGCCTTCCAGTTTGTTATAGGCTTTCCGGTCTTGGTCATCCAGCCTGTTCCCTCATAGTAGTTCATAAACCTACTGGCAAGCCTGTTTTCACATCCAGCATCCAAAAAATACTCGCTCACATCCTCGAAGTCCGGCGTGCTGGCGTTCCCATCGGGCGGGTCGCCCGCTTTCTTAA
>ERZ1034710.69-NODE-69-length-50159-cov-9.879151_pt1 | contig 50159 bp, 35 predicted proteins | sample MGYA00520597_ERZ1034710 | MGnify/ENA primary metagenome ERZ1034710 (study PRJEB33766, sample SAMN09781714) | gut metagenome | biome: gut microbiome | host: Homo sapiens | place: Madagascar | study: EMG produced TPA metagenomics assembly of the PRJNA485056 data set... | reverse complement strand
ACATGAAAATAGGAGATAAACACCTATGATTAGTGTTTACCTCCTACTCGATTGCTTGCTTTTTGGGGGAACTGGAAAGGCATTTTTTGGGGACTTTTTCGCTGCGTTTGTCATGTTCGCTTTTGAGGGAAAAAACACGGATTTTGGGGATGAAGTCTTGACGATATCACTCCGAAAAACAGGCTTGGCGGCATGAAAACGACAAACTTTTAGTCCTGCGCTTGTAAAAAAAAGCAAATATAAAATATTTTGCCTGTAAAATTTGGCTTACCCCTAACAATTTACTACCTTTGAGAGGTAAAAAAGACCTCAATAGAATCCACAAGATTCTGTTGGGTTAAAATCTTCACTTGACAAATAGTGATAGTCTTTAATTAAAAATCACAAAGTTATTCGTATAAAACCTTATAATCTTCTGACCTATGTGCTACTTAAAATTTGACAAAGCGCAGATGACGAACCTTCAGGACTCCCTCTATAAGGAATTTCTGATTACAAACCGCTCAGGCGCTTACTGTAACACAACATTGGTTGGCTGCAATATCCGTAAGTACCACGGCCTCATGGTCGTTCCGGTTCCCGAACTGGACGACGAAAACCATGTGTTGCTCTCCTCGCTCGACGAAACTATCATTCAGCACGGCGCGGAGTTCAACCTCGGCCTTCATAAATACCAGGGGGAAAATTACAGTCCGAAGGGACACAAGTATATCGTGAGCTTTCAATGGGACAAGGTGCCGACCTGGATTTATCGTATCGGTGGCGTGCTGCTCAAAAAGGAGATGGCATTCTGCACCGACGATTATCAGTTTTATATCCGCTACACGCTGCTCGATGCTCATTCGGCCACCACGTTGCGCCTGAAACCGTTCTTGGCCTTCAGAAGTGTGCGCCAGTGGACACACGAAAACTCTGTTGCCAACAGCGGATACACAGAGGTGAAGAACGGTATCAAGATGTGCCTCTATCAGGGCTATCCCGACCTCTTCATGCAGACTAATGTCAAATCGGAATTTCACTATTGCCCCGATTGGTATCGCGGACTCGACTACCCGAAGGAACGCGAACGTGGCTACGACGCCACGGAAGACCTTCTCGTGCCGGGCTATTTCGAGATGCCTATCAAGAAAGGACAGTCTGTTGTGTTCTCGGCTGCGTTGAACGAATTGGCACCGAACCGCTTGGGACACTATATGGAAGAAGAACGCGAAGCGCTCGACGAACGCGACAGCTTCTATCATTGCCTTGTTAACGCCGCACACCAGTTTAATGTCCGCAGAGACGGAAAACACTACATCCTCGCTGGGTATCCTTGGTTTAAATGCCGTGCACGCGACACGTTTATCTCTATGCCGGGCTTGACGCTTTCCATCGGTGAGAGAGAGCAGTATGAAAAGTATATGGACGCTGCCGCTGAAGCCATTCGCCAGTTTATCAACAAAGAGCCTGTCACGGTGCCTATTTATGAAATCGAGCAACCAGATTCGCTGCTTTGGGCGACATGGTGCTTGCAGCAGTATCGCAAGAATGTGTCTGCACAAGATTTTCAAGAGAGGTATGGCGAACTGCTCAAGGACATCATGGAATATGTTCGTGGCGGACACCACTCAAACCTCTTCGTTCACGAAAACGGATTGCTCTATTCCAACGGACGCGACCGCGCTGTGACGTGGATGAACTCTATGGCCAACGGACGCCCCATCATTCCGCGCTCAGGATATATCGTTGAGTTTAACGCGCTTTGGTATAACGCCATGAAATTCTACGAGCAGGTGCTCAAAGAGAAGGGCGACGAGACGAGCATGATTCTCGCACAGGATTATGCCGACGAGGCAGAAAAGATGACGGTGGCCTTCAAGGAGGTGTTCCTCAACGAACATGGCTATCTGCTCGATTATGTCGACGGCAAGATGATGGACTGGAGCGTGCGCCCCAACCAACTTTTCGCCATCGCGCTCGACTATTCTCCGCTCAGCATGAAGGAACGCAAGGGTGTGCTCGACATCTGCACGAAGGAACTCATGACGCCAAAGGGCATGCGCTCGCTTTCGCCAAACAGCGGCGGATATACTCCGATGTATGTGGGACGACAGGCCGACCGCGACCAGGCTTACCATCAGGGAACGGGATGGCCTTGGCTCACTGGTTTCTATCTGGAGGCTTATCTGCGCGTTTACAAGATGAGCGGCGTGAACTACATCGAACGCAAGCTCATCGGTTTTGAGGAAGAACTCTTCTATCACTGCATCGGCACCATTCCGGAACTCTTCGACGGCAACCCGCCATTCCACGGACGTGGAGCCATCTCATTTGCCATGAACGTGAGCGGTATTCTTCGGGCCATCCGTTTGATGGAGAAATATCAAATCGCGGAAGATTAAAGCAATGTTGTTGCCAGAGATTTTCTCTGGGAATGGCGGAGAGCGGCACGACCAGTGTGGCTCTCGCCAAGCAACTAATCACCATAGCCATGGCGGGGAAGCTTCCGCAAAATATCGCGCGGATAACGTCTCTTTAGTAATGGTTGAAGTTTGTTTTTCACCATTGCTTACCGTGGCATTAACAGCTAATACCAATTTATGAAAGTATTAATGTTCGGATGGGAGTTCCCTCCTCATATCTTGGGCGGACTCGGAACAGCCAGCTATGGCATCACTGCCGGACTGGCCAAACAACCCGATATGCAAATCACTTTTTGTATTCCGAAGCCCTGGGGCGACGAAGACAAGAGTTTCATGAACATCATCGGATTGAGCGAAACACCCATCGTTTGGCGTGACGTTGACTATGACTATGTCAAGCAACGCCTTGGCAACAAAATGACGCCGGAGCAATATTATGCCCTGCGCGACCATATCTATGCCGATTTCTCATACCGTATGACGGACGATTTGGGATGTATCGAGTTTTCTGGACGCTACCCCGATAATCTCTACGACGAAATCAATAACTATTCCATCGTGGCTGGCGTGATAGCCCGTCAACAGGAATATGACATCATTCACGCACACGACTGGCTGACTTATCCGGCTGGCATTCATGCCAAAAACGTGAGTGGAAAACCGCTTGTGATTCACGTGCATGCCACTGACTTCGACCGCTCAAGAGGTAATGTCAACCCAACGGTTTACAGTATTGAGAAAGATGGTATGGATCATGCCGATTGCATCATGTGTGTGTCTGAACTGACGCGACGCACGGTGATTGAACACTACCACCAGGATCCAGCTAAGTGTATCGCTATGCACAACGCCGTTTATCCACTCTCCGACGAGGTGAAGCAGGTGATTGCACAGCGCAAACCCCACACGGAGCGTAAGGAACGCGTGGTGACTTTCCTCGGACGTATCACGATGCAGAAGGGACCGGAATATTTCGTTGAGGCGGCCTCGCTCGTGCTGCAACGCACGCGCAATGTACGCTTCTGTATGGCCGGTTCTGGAGATATGCTTAACGCCATGATTGAGATGGCGGCGCAGAAGGGGATTGCCGACCGCTTCTTCTTCCCAGGATTTATGAAGGGAAAACAGGTCTACGAGGTGTTCCGCGACAGCGACGTTTATGTGATGCCGTCTGTGAGCGAGCCGTTTGGCATTTCGCCTCTTGAGGCCATGCAGTGTGGCGTGCCGTCCATCATCAGCTATCAGAGCGGATGTGCGGAAATTCTCGACAAATGTATCAAGACAGACTACTGGGATATCAATGCGATGGCTGATGCCATGTATTCCCTCTGCACCAACGAAGGACTCTATCAGTATCTTCAGGAGGAAGGAATCAAGGAGGTTGACCAAATCACCTGGGAGAAAGTGGGCAAGCGCATTTACGATGTCTACCAGCAGGTGCTTCAAAATTACAATCACAAATAAGAGTAGTTAACACATTCAATTGACTCCGCCGAAGTCTCTTGCGGCGGATGTCTGCAAAAACAAGATATCCCTATGAAGACCATTTGCTTATATTTCGAGATACACCAAAACATCCATCTCAAGCGCTATCGTTTCTTCGACATCGGCACAGACCATTATTATTATGACGACTACGAGAACGCGCGCTCTATCACTGAAACTGCCGACAACTCTTATGTGCCGGCACTCAATGCGCTTATCGAAATGGCAGAGCGCTATGGCAACTATTTCAAGTGTGCCATCTCGCTCTCTGGCTGCGCCATTGAGCAACTTGAAAACCACGCTCCGCAGGTGATTGAACTCCTGCAGAAACTCAATGACACGGGCTGCGTGGAATTTCTCGCTGAACCATATTCCCACGGCTTCTCTTCTCTTGCCAACCCTGAATGCTTCAAGGAAGAAGTGACGCGCCTTTGCAAGAAGGTGAAGTCGCTCTTCGGACAGGAACCGAAAATCTTCCGCAATTCTTGCCTCATCTACTCTGACGAAATCGGAGAACTCGTGGCCAGCATGGGCTTTAAGGGTATGTTGGCAGAAGGTGCTAAGCAGGTGTTGGGATGGAAGAGCCCGCACTTCGTTTACAACTGCAACCGCAACCCGAAACTGAAGCTTCTCCTGCGCGACTACAGTTTGTCGGAGGACATCAGCTATCGTTTCAACGATTCTTCTTGGAACGAATATCCGCTCTTCGCCGACCGCTATGCCGACTGGATTGCCCAGTTGCCAGAGGAAGACCAGGTGATTAACCTCTTCATGGAGCTCTGCGCTCTCGGTATCTTCCAGCCGTTGTCTTCGAATATCCTCGAGTTTATGAAGGCTTTGCCAGAACAGCTCCGCCAGCGCGGCATCGTGTTCTCAACGCCATCGGAAATCTGCTCGAAGATCAAGTCGTCGGGCGACCTCAACGTGGAATACCCTATCTCTTGGGTGGACGAAGAACGCGACCTCTCGCCGTGGCTCGGCAACGTGATGCAGCGTGAGGCTTTCGAAAAACTTTATAGCATTGCCGACCGTGTGCGTATCGCTGGCGACCGCCGCTTGAAGCAAGACTGGGACTATCTCCAGGCTTCAAACAACCTCCGCTTTATGAGCACGAAGGTCAACTCTTATGGCGGCTATCGCGGTATTTATTCTTCGCCCTACGATGCTTTCACCAACTACATGAATATCCTTGGCGACTTCATCTCTCGCGTGAACAACCTCTATCCAGAGGATGTTGACAACGAACAGCTTGAGTCGCTCTTCACGACCATCAAGAACCAAGACCAGGAACTGGAAGTCAAGAACAAGGAAATCGAGAAGTTGCAGCACATGCTTGCCAAGTTGGAGCAAGAGGCTCCCGCCAAGAAACCGGTTGCCAAGAAAGCGCCTGCCAAAGCTGCGAAGGCGCCTGCCAAGAAGGCCGCTGCCGTGAAAAAGAAGGCGGAAGAGGCTGAAACTAAGTAATGATGAAAGAATAAGTTGACCAATTTTGACCTGTATTTTTGTTGGTTTTGGAATTTGGAAGAGGGAGCATAGCGGGCTATGTGACCGATGACAAATTTCAAAAACAGCAAAAAGACAGGGCATAAGAATATAATTCCTTACTCTTCAAAATTGGCCAAGTTATTTTTTCACCATTACTAAGTAATTGGAATGTGAGATAATTTGAACAAGGCCCTGTCAAGGCAGTGTTCAACGTTTGCTAAGCGGAATCTGTGTGCGGATTTTTTTCGTGCTGGATTCCGCTTCACTTTTCCTTGACGAAAAGGATAGGCTGAGGCTTACGGCGCACCCGCTGATTCGTGATGGAGGGGAGTTGATGCCCACTTATATATGGAGTGTGTAGTAAAAAGAGAACAGGGACGGTCTTCTGCAAAATGTGTAGCTGAAGACTGTCCCTGTTCTTGGTTGTAGTGGCTTATGTTTGCTTGTCGTGTGGACTTGCGTTTGCTTGTAGGTGTATGTTGTTGGTGGCTTATGTTGTTGGTGGTGTATGCTGTTGGATACTCCTGTCTGTATGATAGAGTGGTTTACTTCCGTAACCTGCCAACGATGTCTTTGGCGGCGCGTTCTGGTGCGCCTGGCGTCCCCAATTGTTGTGCCATTTCCTCGTATCCGTTGAGCATCTCCTGGCGCTTGTTGCCGCCGGGAAGCAGGGGAAGAAGGGCGTTGCTGACGTTGCTGACCGTCATGCCATCGGCCACAAGTTCTGGTACGACCTCGCGGTTGCAGACTAAATTGACCAAAGAAATGTATGGCACCTTGAGAAGATGGCGACGGAGGAAGGACACGAAACGACCGCAGGCGACATAGTAGCACACCACTTGCGGTACGCGGAAAAGCGCCGTTTCAAGGGTGGCCGTTCCGCTCGTTACGAGGGCAGCAGAAGCGCGTGAGAGCAGTCCGTAGGTGTCTCCTTTGATCATTTCCACGTCCTCTTCCCGCAGTTGGGCACGCTCAAAGATGTGCTTGTACACTTCCTGCGGCATGGAGGGCGCGATGGCGATGGCCAGGCGGAAACCTTTTTCGCGCAATGGCATGACCGCTTGAAGCATGCGGCTCAGGTTGTCTTCAATTTCTTGTCGGCGCGAACCGGGCAACAAGGCGATGAGGTGTTCGTCGCGGCGCTGGTCTGGGTGTTTCAAATGGTAGTTTGCCACTTCGTCAACCGTTGGGTTCCCCACATAGGTGATGGGATAGTTGTGGCGTTGTTCGAAATAGGGAACTTCAAAGGGCAGGATAGAGTAGAGGTGCGTCACATCGCGGCGAATGGCCTTAATGCGGTGTTCCTTCCAGGCCCAAATTTTGGGCGAGATGTAATAGAAGACAGGGCAGATGTGTTCTTGCGTCACGTAACGGGCCATCTTGAGGTTGAATCCCGGATAGTCCACCAGAATCACCGCGTCTGGTTGCCATTCGGCAATCTGCTGTTTGCAGCGTTTCATGCCGCGCAAGATGGTTCGCAGATGAAGCAGGACGGGGATGAAGCCCATATAGGCCAGGTGCTTGTAGTGGCACAATAATTTGCCCCCCACGCGTTGCATTTCGTCGCCCCCATAAAAGCGGAAATCCGCATCAGGGTCTTCTTGCAGGAGCGCCTGCATAAGGTGGGCCGCATGGAGGTCGCCGCTGGCTTCGCCGGCAATGAGAAAATATTTCATAGGCAGGTGGTCGTAAATAATGTCGGGTGGTAAAGGAGAATATTAAGTGGGTGTTCAGGATTATTTTTACATTTGAAAATAAGGAATAATCTTCCCAGCATTCATGTAATATTTTGATGACCTACTTAAGCCGATGGTCTTACTTATGACTTCTCAATCAGAATCGGTGGCGCTTCTCTTATTGATTCTCCTTCAACTTGTTATAGCAACTGCGGCAGAGCGGTTCGTATTCGTCTTGTTCGCCGAGCAAAACGCGCTGTGCGTTAGGGACGATGCGGTGTGACACGTGGGCAAGACCGCCGCAGCGGACGCAGATGGCGTGGACCTTTGTCACGTCTTCGGCAACGGCACAGAGTGCAGGCATGGGGCCGAAGGGGACACCCTGGAAATCCATGTCGAGACCTGCAATTATGACGCGCTTGCCTGCGTCGGCCAAATTGATGCATACGCGCACCAGTTCGTCATCGAAAAACTGCGCCTCGTCAATGCCAACAACTTCGGCGTCTTTGGCCAGTTCAACGATAGCTGCCGCTGTGCTTACTGGGGTGGAGTGGATGGCATTGGCATCGTGAGATACCACGTCTTCGTCGCTGTAACGCGTGTCAATGGCTGGTTTGTATATTTCTACTTTCTGCTTGGCTATTTTTGCGCGGCGCAGGCGGCGGATGAGTTCTTCGGTTTTGCCAGAGAACATGGAACCGCAGATTACTTCAATGCGGCCGTGGTGGTGATTTTCTTCCTGAAAAAGTTGCATGGGGTGAAAAATCGCAGGCCGAGCGACGGGAAGCCGCCGTTCGGCCTGCATGGATTGAATCGTTTATTTTTGTCGGTTGATGTATTCTTGCAGGCCCTCGAGGTCGTTGTTGAAGTTGGCGATGAACCAGTCGCCATATTCAAAGCGCAGACGCACCATGACACAGACTCCGTCTTGGCTGTCGCCATTAGGAAATACCTTGATGTCGGCGATGGCACTGGTGGCGGAAATGTCGCGTACGCGTTCGATTTCAGCACGCGGACTTTTGCAGTCTCGTGTGCGGAGCCAGGGCGAGAAGTCGTAATATCCTGTTTCGCCTTCGGGTGTCAATTGTTTCGCCGTACTATAGGCCGAACGAAACTCTTCGGCGAAGAAATAAGAAGATACCGAGGTTCTTCCCGTCTCAACAGAATTGAAAGCCAAGGCGTAAATAAGTTGCAGGCGCGTCTTGATATATTTGGCAGTGTGTTTTGTTTCAGACGGAAGTTCATTGGGGGCATTGTTCCCGATGGCAGGAGCAGAAACGGTGTTGGCAGAGGCGGCCAATGTGAGGCAGGCGACGCAACATGCAATTAGAGAGGCTAATCGTTTCATGATGTATTTGAGTTTTGTTGGTTAATGAAAAACAAAAGGCGGTTGTCTGAATAAGATGGTGGTCAGACCTATCGTGTGTCTTACAAGAGTAGGGCCGCTATGGTTGAAACACCGTAGAAAAGAATGATGAGCGAGGTGACGGCCAGCATCTTGTTGAGCTTTTTACCGTTGCCAATCCTTTTGATTCTCATAAAGGCGAGGAGGTTGAATATGCAGGTCGCGGCTGCCGTTCCTGTTGCTATGCCGATGGCCGTGTGGCGGGAGAGAAAATAACCTTGGCATGCGGCAGCGATAAGGCCGTATATCAAGTAGAGTAGGAACCCCAGTTTCTCCCCACACACCACAACGAGCGTAGTCTTCCCGTGTTCTTTGTCCTGGTGGCGGTCGCGGATGTTATTGACCGTAAGCAGCGTGCACATGGCGGTGCCGCATCCCAGAGCAATCGGCCATAGTCCAGCTTCGTCGCAGGTTGCAAAGTGCAGATAGTAAGTGCCTGCAACAGGGATGAAACCGAAGAACACCAATACGAGGAGGTCGCCTAAGGCATGGTAGCTGCAATAGGTGCTATAGAGAAAAGCAAAGACCATGCAGAGGATGCCGACGCCAAACATGGGCCAAGGCATGTGCCCGAATACTTCAAAAAAGGCGAAGACGGCATACAGGCCGATGAACATCGCTAATGTCAGAGAAACACCGATGCCTATCCGCATGGCCTGCGGCGAAATCCATCCCATGGCGCAGGCCCGCTCTGGTCCGATGCGTGTTTCGTCGTCGGTACCGTTGATGAAGTCCACATAGTCGTTGATGAAGTTGGCCATGATTTGCATCACGACAGCGAAAAGCAACGTGAGCCCCATGATGGTTGTGGAAAAACTATGAAGAGATTCTTTGGCTACGACAAAAGCCAGTGCGTTGGCAATCGCTACAGGCACCAAAGCTGCTGTGAGGGTTTTCGGGCGTGCTGCCAAAAACCAGGCACGCAAAGAATTCGTTTTGATGTTAGAAGGCATATTTAGTTTGGGGTTTCTTTTTTGTTGGCGCACCTATCTGTTGGCGCTTGTTTTGAAAGACGATGGCATTCAGGAAGCATCCGTCGAATGCTATTTTATGAGTTCTTCCAAGAACGCAACGTCTTTATTGACAAGAAGAGATATGGCCTGAATGTCCATCCCCTTCTCAATCATGGCATTGACCATAGCTTTGAGCATGAGATCTTTCTGCTTAAGGTCTTCATCTTTCTGCTTGAGGTCTTCATCCTTCTGCTTAAGGTCTTCATCCTTCTGCTTAAGGTCTTCATCCTTCTGCTTGATTTCAGACTCCTTTTGTTTTAGCTCGGATTCCCTCTGCTTCAGCTCCTGGTCCTTTTTCATGATGGCCGTGTCGCGGTCTTCAATGGCTGAGAAGTATTCATCTTCAACGTTCATATCTGTTCTCACGTCCGCGTCTGCTGCTGCGGCAGTCAGTCGGTGGATTAGGTACATGATGTCGGCATCGTCTTGATAGCACGTCTCGTCGATGTTGAGCACTTGGGCGTCGCGTGTGTTCTTTTTGCTTTGGTCGAACACGCTCAACACCTTCTCCAGTCGGTTGTTGACCTGTCCACGGAGCAGGGGAATCTGTACGATGATGCTGTTGTGCGTCAGACTTTCTACAAACGGGTTCGGCATACCTTTCGATACCTCCTGTCCGTCGTAGTTATAAGCCTTATGGTTGACGTAGATGACTGGGTCGGGAATGTCTCCCACGCAGTGTCCCAGCAAATAGACCGCCACCATCGGGTAGGCGTATCCTTTCTTGGAGTCGACCTGTATGTTGTTTTTGTTGCTGTATTGCACGCCGAGGTATTGTCGGAAGCGCAGCGTCTCAGTGTCCAGCCATGTTTTCTGGAGCTCAATCAAGATGACTTGCTGCGAACCGTCTTCCTCACAGACCGTCGCCGCAAAGTCGATGCGGAACATCGAAAGCGTGTCTCGTGAAGTGTTGGCATATTCGTGAGGCCGCATCGTGACATGCAGCACTTCCTTCTTCAGCAAGGCGGAAAGCACCGTCTTGGCAATACGCTCGTCTTCCATGATGTATTTGAAGACAGAGTCGTATATCGGGTTGGCAATATGTACGATCATGATTCCTATGAGTTATGCGTTGGTTAGTAATGCGTTTTACCTTACAACAAAGGTAAGCATAATTTGTGGATTTCCATTCATACAGAGGGCGAAATGTGAAAAGATACTGGATTTGAGTGCCCTTAGAATCCAAACAAATGATAATGGCAAAGACGTTTTGACCACATTCCCAACTTTTTTCGTACCTTTGCGGAAATAATGGGCGCTCAATATTCAGTGGTGTTTAGGCTGCATGTGTTTGGGGCGCCAGTCAAATATAGTAACAAATCTAAAGCAACAAATATAATGGCTCAAGAAGACGTTTTCAAGAAAATCGTTTCGCATTGCAAGGAATATGGCTTCGTGTTCCCCTCAAGCGAAATTTATGACGGTCTTGCCGCTGTCTATGACTACGGTCAGAATGGTGTAGAACTTAAGAATAACATCAAGCAATATTGGTGGCAGTCAATGGTGCTGCTTCACGAAAACATCGTGGGCATCGATTCAGCCATTTTTATGCACCCAACCATCTGGAAGGCTTCCGGACACGTTGATGCCTTCAATGATCCCCTCATTGACAACCGCGATTCAAAGAAGCGCTATCGTGCCGATGTCCTGATTGAAGATCAGATTGCAAAATACGACGAGAAAATCGAAAAGGAAGTGGCCAAGGCTCGCAAACGTTTTGGCGAAGCTTTCGATGAGGCTCAGTTCCGTTCAACCAACGCACGTGTGTTGGAACACCAGGCCAAGCGTGACGCCCTCCATGAGCGTTATGCTGAGGCCATGAATAAGATGGACCTTGCTGAACTCAAGCAGATTATTCTCGACGAAGAAATCGTATGCCCCATTTCTGGTACACGCAATTGGACCGACGTCCGTCAGTTCAACCTCATGTTTAAAACCGAGATGGGTTCAACGGCTGATGGCGCTTCAACCATCTATCTCCGTCCAGAGACCGCGCAGGGAATCTTCGTCAACTACCTCAACGTGCAGAAAACGGGTCGCATGAAGCTTCCCTTCGGTATCGCACAGATTGGTAAGGCTTTCCGTAACGAGATTGTTGCGCGTCAGTTCATCTTCCGCATGCGCGAGTTCGAACAGATGGAAATGCAGTTCTTCGTGAAGCCGGGAACAGAAATGGAATGGTTCAAGTTCTGGAAGAAAACCCGTCTCGCCTGGCATGAAGGCCTCGGATTCGGTGACGAATGCTATCGTTATCACGACCACGAGAAGTTGGCCCATTACGCCAACGCCGCCACCGACATCGAATTCAAGATGCCGTTCGGTTTCAAGGAAGTGGAAGGTATTCACTCACGCACCAATTTCGACCTCTCGCAGCACGCCAAGTTCTCAGGTCGTAAGATATTGTACTTCGATCCAGAGACCAACGAGAGCTATATCCCTTACGTCATCGAGACCTCTATCGGTGTCGACCGTATGTTCCTCAGCGTGATGTGCCACAGCTACCAGGAAGAAAAGCTCGAAAATGGAGAAACCCGTGTAGTCCTCAAGTTGCCAGCAGCCCTCGCCCCAGTGAAGCTCGCCGTGCTCCCGCTCGTCAAGAAAGACGGACTGCCTGAGAAGGCACGCGAAATTATGGACGACCTCAAGTTCCACTTCAACTGCAAATACGACGAGAAAGACTCCATCGGCAAGCGCTATCGCCGCCAGGATGCCATCGGTACGCCTTACTGCATCACCGTCGACCATGACACGCTCAACGACAACTGCGTCACATTGCGTAACCGTGACACCATGGAGCAGCAGCGCGTTTCAATCGACAGCCTGCGTTCGCTCATCGAAGACAAGGTCAGCATCACGTCTCTGCTCAAGAAACTCTGATACGCTCAGAGCCGTATTACGAAAGAAATATCCAATCTGGGGAGAAGCACAAAACATTTCTCCTCAGAACTTTTGGTAGGCGTTCAAAGCAGACCAAACGGCTTTTGCATCGTTGCGCATTCTGAAATGAAAAGCAGATGAGCGTTCCAGCCATCCATGCGCTTTCATCGTTGCCGCCAAACGGCAGTTTTAGGTTGCCCCGAACTTCAAGGCCATACATTAACTTTGACCGCCAACTTACATTCCCAAAGCCCATGAAGCGACTTTTAAAATTCATTTTCGTCCTGCCAACCCTTCTGTTTGCTTTCACATCCTGCGAGGAAACCGAGAGCACAGAAGACATGCAGTATGCCAATTGGCAAGCACGCAACAGCAGTTACTTCACCGAGACAATGAATACGGCCAAGAATGCCATTGCCGCCGCCAAAGCCCAATACGGCAACGACTGGGAAGCCCATTGCGACTGGCGCATCTATTGTTCGATGTACAACGATGCCACCCAAACGGGCTCTCCGACCGACTCCATCGCCGTCTTCATCAAGGAGCGCGGCACAGGAAGCGGTTGTCCGCTTTACACCGACACCGTGCGTGTCAACTTCATGACGCGCACCATCCCCAACGAACTGGGAGAAGATGCCGAGTCTAAAAACCTCGGCAAGCTCGTCAGCTATTCTGGTGTCAGCAAGAATGAAGCCGACATATTCAGTCCGCTCTATTGCATGCCAAACAAGGTGGCCGTCAGCAACAACGTGGAGGGCCTCACCACGGCGCTCCAATATATGCACATCGGAGACCGTTGGCAGGTGTACATCCCGAGCGAGTTGGGCAACGGTGTGAACGGCCTTGCAAACATTCCAGCCTATTCCACATTGATCTACGACATCCAGTTGAAAGCCTATTACCGCGTTGGTACAACGGTGCCAAACTGGCGTTGACGTCTCGCCTGTCGGCGACGTAAGATGTGAAAACTTCCAGGCGATTTAGGACGGAGGGATACACTGGAAATAGAAAGCCAGTCAGTATGTATATTATATATAATAGGTGCTGATTTTATCGACCATCATACATCTAAATAAAAAGCGCAGACCAACGGACAAATCATGCGAAGTTGGCCTGCGCTTTTATTTTTCCTCCGAGGAGTCAGTCGGTATTCCGAAAAAATCACTATCTTTGCAAATGAATAGCGCCTGTGGCGAAATTGGTAGACGCGCCAGACTTAGGATCTGGTGTTTTACGACGTGTAGGTTCGAGTCCTATCAGGCGCACGAAGAAATCCTAACTGCTTAAATATGAGTGGTTAGGATTTTTTTTGTTTATAATAATCCAGCAAATTTCGCCGCCAAATCGTTTCGGTTTTCCGAGTTCTATTTGCCGTTCTTCGTTTTACCGCGATTGCTAAATCGTGGTAAAACATCCATCGCGGTAAAAACCTATAGTTGAGTCCTACACAGCAAACAGCTGCAGACGCTTCTTTCCTCCCGCTGCCTTACCACAATATAACAATATTTTGCAGCCTGCATCTCGAATTATTTCATACATTTGCAGAATAGATTTCACTCCTTAAAAAATATCAACATGAACAACATTCCATTAGTATTTTGGCTCATTCCGATAGCCAGCGTTGTGGCATTGGGAATGGCGTGGTTCTTCTTCCGCTCAATGATGCGGGAGGAAGAAGGAACAGAAAGAATGAAGGAGATTGCAGCCCACGTGAGAAAGGGCGCTATGGCTTACTTGAAGCAGCAATACAAGGTAGTGACCATCGTCTTTGTTGTGCTCGCCATAGTCTTCGCCTTCATGGCCTACGTTCTGAAAGTGCAGAATCCGTGGGTGCCCTTTGCCTTCCTCACTGGCGGTCTCTTTTCCGGTCTGGCGGGCTTCTTCGGGATGAAAACAGCCACTTACGCTTCGGCACGCACTGCCAACGGTGCGCGTTCCGGCCTCGATAAAGGTTTGAAGATTGCCTTCCGCAGCGGTGCGGTGATGGGCCTCGTTGTCGTTGGTCTCGGATTGCTCGACATCGCTATATGGTTTATTGTTCTTAACGCCGTGTATGCAGGAGAGGGAACAGCCCTCGTCACTATCACCACCACCATGCTCACCTTCGGTATGGGCGCATCCACGCAGGCGCTCTTCGCCCGTGTTGGTGGCGGCATCTACACCAAGGCCGCCGATGTGGGGGCCGACCTCGTGGGAAAAGTGGAGGCAAACATTCCTGAAGACGACCCTCGCAATCCCGCCACCATTGCCGACAACGTGGGCGACAACGTCGGTGACGTTGCCGGCATGGGCGCCGACCTCTATGAGAGCTATTGCGGTTCCATCCTGTCGACGGCCGCTTTGGGGGCCACGGCCTTTGCCCTGAACGGCGACATGCAGCTTCGCGCCGTCATTGCTCCGATGATTATTGCTGCAATCGGCATCTTCCTTTCTCTCATTGGCATCTATCTGGTGCGCACGAAGGAAGGGGCAACCATGAAAGACCTGCTTCGCTCGCTGGCGCTTGGCACAAACGTCAGTGCCGCGCTCATTGCCGTCGCCACCTTCGTCATTCTCTATCTGCTGGGCATTGAAAACTGGCTCGGACTGTCCTTCTCCGTCATCAGCGGTCTCGCCGCGGGTGTCATCATTGGCCAGGCAACGGAATACTATACGTCGCAGAGCTACAAGCCGACGAAGAAAATTGCCGAGGCCTCGCAAACCGGTCCTGCAACCGTCATCATCAAAGGCATCGGAACTGGCATGATTTCAACGATGATTCCAGTGGTGACCATCTCCGTTGCCATCATGCTCAGCTATCTCTGTGCCAACGGTTTCGATATGTCGCTCTCTGCAAAGTCCATCAGTACGGGACTTTACGGCATCGGCATTGCTGCCGTCGGCATGCTCTCAACCCTCGGCATCACCCTTGCCACTGATGCCTACGGCCCCATCGCCGACAACGCTGGCGGCAACGCGGAGATGAGCGGACTGGGCGAAGAAGTGCGTGAACGCACCGATGCCCTCGACGCTTTGGGTAACACCACTGCCGCCACGGGTAAAGGCTTTGCCATCGGTTCTGCCGCGCTGACGGCCCTCGCCCTCCTTGCTTCTTACATCGAGGAAATCAAGGTGGCCATGGTGCGTGCCGTTGAAAACGGCAAACAATATGTCGACGCTGCCGGAAACGTTTTCAACCCGACGGATGCCACCACGATCGACTTCATCAATTTTTTCCAGGTGAACCTCATCAATCCGAAGGTGCTCGTTGGCGCCTTCATCGGCGCGATGGCGGCCTTCCTCTTCTGCGGCCTCACGATGGGCGCCGTTGGGCGTGCCGCAGAATCAATGGTTCAGGAAGTGCGTCGGCAGTTTCGTGAAATCAAGGGCATACTTGAAGGCAAGGCAACCCCCGACTACGGCAGCTGTGTGGAGATAAGCACGCGCAGTGCCCAGCGTGAGATGATTATCCCGTCGCTGCTCGCCATTGTCATCCCAATCGTTGTCGGCCTCGTTCTCGGAGTGGCTGGCGTTCTCGGACTTCTCACTGGCGGACTTGCTGCCGGCTTCACGCTTGCCGTTTTCATGTCTAATTCCGGTGGCGCATGGGACAATGCCAAAAAATTGATTGAAGAAGGCAACTTCGGCGGCAAAGGCAGTGAAAACCACAAGGCCACCGTTGTTGGCGACACGGTTGGCGACCCGTTTAAAGACACGTCTGGTCCGTCGCTTAACATCTTGATCAAACTGATGTCGATGGTGAGCATCGTTATGGCCGGTCTGACAATTGCATTCCTTTGAGAAATATCTTCAAGAAAAAACAAGCCTAATACTTGTCAGCGCCTCTGGGATGTGAGACAAACGCCTCTGGGGCGTGAGACGACCGCCTCTGGGACGTGAGACAAATGCCTCTGGGACGTGAGACAAACGCTTCTGGGACGTGAGATGACCGTCTCTGGGGCGGCGTTCGCCGACAGACTGCTTTTCTGAAATGCCACGCCGCGTTCAAGCCTCAAATATCATTGGGATGTGTTTCAGAAAGCGGGGCCAGTTGCCCGTTCCTCCAAGCCTCCCCAATGCTTGATGGAGATAAAACAAAAAAAACTCGTTGCAGAGCCCAAGAGCATCTGCAACGAGTTTTTTTTAAACGAGTTTTTTTATTTGTCTTCACCTTCAGGCACCTTCCATCCCGCAGCCTTGGCAATGCGGTAAGGAATCTGCGTGTTGTCGATCTTTCCGGCGAAAGCCTCAGAACCGACACCGATGGCGAAGACGGGGACGTAGCCGTTAGAGTGGCCGCCGCTCTGCCAGCCAATCAAGGCACATTCGGCGAGAGTGCGGCGGGCAGCGTCGCTGATGCCACTCAGCGTGCTGTAAAGATTCTTCGAGTTGGCCGATTTGCCGTTGATGTAAGCCTCGAAAGCACGCTTCATGCGGTCGGTCTGGTGGTCAGAGAGCTTCACGCCTCCCCAGAATCCCCAGTTCTCCTTCAGGTCGCGCTGCATGCGTTTCCAAGTCAGCTTGTTGCCCAACTTCTTGTGCAGGCGGTCGAGATAGCGAGTGTATTCTTCAGCACTCATCTTCTGGAACTTCAGCAGGTCGGTGTGGAGTTCATAGGCGCCGCGTCCCAAGACGATGCCGCCCGTCTCGTGGTCGGCCGTGATGACGATGAGCGTTTCGTCGGGGTGCTGCTGATAAAACTCATAGGCCACCTTCACCGCGTTGTCCAAATCAATCGTTTCGAGGAAAGCCGTCGCCGCGTCGTTGGCGTGGCAGGCATAGTCAATCTTTCCACCCTCAACCATCAGGAAGAAACCGTCTTTCTCCTTTTGCTTCTGCGTGAGGAACGAGATGCTGGCACGCGTGATGTCTTGCAGCGTCAAGTCGCCCGGCTTGCGGTCGATGGCGTAAGGCAAACACGTGCGGTCGTTGTTGCTTGGGGTAGAAGGCTGCAGGAGGATGAACTTCTTCGCCTGCTTGCTTGTCTTCTGGAATTGCTTGTAGCTGCGGGCAATGGTGTATCCCGCCTGCTCGCAGCGCTCAAACAATGTTCCCGTAGCCGTGGAATCTTTTTTGTTTTCTGGTATGCGGAAATCAGAGCCGGCATAAAAGTCAAAGTCGGCCTTGATGAGGTCCTTGCCGATTTCGTAATATAAGTCGCGCTTGGGTTGGTGGGCATAGAAAGCGGCCGGCGTGGCATGGTCAACAGAAACGTTTGTTGAGATGCCCACGGCAGCTCCGCTCTGCTGGGCCCATACGGCCACGCTCGTGACAGGCGTCTGCAGGTCGGCAAGCATGCCGAGCGCACTGTTTTTCGTTTTGCGTCCCGTGGACAGCGCCGTGCCAGCGGCGGCAGAGTCCGTCACGCCGTTGGTGGCAGAAAAAGTGGTGACGAGGCCCACGGCCGGAAATTGCGTAAAGAGCAGCGGTTCAACGCCAATGCGTCCCTGCAAGGCTGCAAGATACGTTTCGGTGCCGTTCACTTGGTTGACACCCATACCATCGCCAATGAAGTAGAACACATATTTGGCCCTACCCTCGGCAAAAGAGGTGATGGCGATCAAAAAGAGCATCGCCAAACTCAGAAAACCTTTTTTCATGTTATAGTAATAGTAGTTGTTGTGATTAAGTAATGAACTCCGTTTGGAAGCGTAGCCCACGTGAAAAAGCGGTACGCCCCTACAAAAGTACATAATTATTCAGTGCAACAGGCGCCCGTGTGGCCGAAAAATCCAGTGGTCGAGAAAAATTCGTTGGCAGAGGCGGCCGCGCCTTCCCCCTTGATAGCCTTCATGTTGCCCAGAAAGAGGGCCTCCGTTGTTCCCTCCTGTTGTCATTCTGGCTTTTTGACATTATTTATACAGAGAAACGCTACTGCAATCCAAATTAAATTGCGAAATTTGCATGGAGAGTAATAGGCATGAATCGGTTCGGGCTACTTCGTTATAGCGTAGTCCGATATTCGTGTGCCGCTTGCTCCTTCTATGTAAAACAAATCTTTTTACAAATATATGAAGAAAAAAAATTACTTAACATCAGCACTCCTCGTTGGTGGTCTCCTCGCTGGAAGCCTCACGGCTGGAGCAACGGTACGTACCGTTAAGCTGAACACCTCAAAACCCGTCGGGACTGAGATCACGCTTCAGGTGAACCGCACCTATGCTGGTGTCACCGTTGACTGGGGAGACGGTCAAGTGGAAACCTACAAGGCCGAATCTGGCGAAGTGATTCAAATCACGGGCACGGTGAAGGGCTCTTTCATCACCATCTCTGGCAACGAGGCTTGGGACATGCTCGCTTGCCCCAATTGCGGTGTGGAAATCATCGACCTCACCAATGCCAAGGACATGCGTTCGCTCTTCTTGCAAAACAACAACCTCATGACTGTGCCTTTGCAGGGCATGACGAAGTTGGTTGACTTCGATGCCAGCAACAACAAACTGAACAAGATCGAATTTACGCAGTCGAGCTATCCTGAAAAGGACCTCCTGAGCATTGAAAACTTCAATGTGGCCAACAACCAACTCTCTGGTTCCTTCGTCATCCGCGCAAACACGCTGCGCTCTCTCGACGTGAGCAACAACGAATTTACGGCGGTTTACACCTCAAGCAACCCTTCGCTCGACTATCTTGACGTGAGCCACAACCAGTTGAAGACTCTCTCTTTGGCTGGCAACCCGCAGCTCTCCACGCTCATCTGCAACGACAACGCCCTGACCAACATCATTTGGCCAGCTGGCATCACGACGATGCAGCAGCTCATCTGCGACAACAACTCGTTGAGCACAACTTTCAATTTGGCCAACTGTAACAAGTTGAGCGATGTTTCAATCGCCAACAACAAAATCAGCTCAATCTATTTGTCGGGTAGCTCAAAGACCAACAGTTTGAACGTGTCAAACAATCAGCTCGGTCTCGGTGCGCTGCCTTTGCGTGCCGTGCGTCCAACGCAGCTCTCGTTTAATCCGCAGGCTCCCGTTGATATTTCAGGCTATGCCAACGTGAAGAAAAAAGACGGCGTGCCTTACATGCCGGTGGTTGAATGGGCCAAACGCCGCGAAAACGGCATTGATTTGACCGAATTGCGCAACATCGGCGTGACGGCAACCAGCACGGGTACAACGGAAGGTGTTGTTACTTGGTATGCCATTGAAAACGGCGAAGAGAAGGAACTCATGCCGGGACGTACGTCTGCAGCCATGAACGACTACTTCGCACAGGGTGCTAAATATAATTTCTTCACCCCGCACGCCAAAGTGTTTGCACGCATCGTGGCCAACTCGGTATATAAAGACGACAACATCAGCATCAACACCAGCGTAATCGCCGTGGGCGAAGACATGACCACTGGCATCGGCCAGGTTGTCAACGAAAACGGCACGCTCCAGATTGCCACTTCACGCGGCAACCTCACCCTCCAGAGCGAACACGCCATCAGCGTAACGGTTCGTGCGCTCAACGGCAAGACGGTATGGGCCGGAACGGTCAATGGCGTTGAAACCATTTCGCTCCAGTCTGGCGTTTACATCGTGAACGGACAGAAAGTGGTGCTCTGATAAGCGCTCATAGATTTCGATAGCTTTAAACCAACGACAGCACTCGTCTTCTGTGCGCTGTCTGATTTATTCCAAAAAACATCAAACGATGAATATTTTCAAAAACTTATTATACGGCTCCTTGGTGATGGCTTCTCTCACGACAGTGCCTGCTTTCGCGCAGAACACGCTGCCTGAAGGTTCTCTCAAGATGATTGTAACGCCACACAACCAGAGCATCAATAGTTACGAGCGTACACTCTGCCTCAACATCAAGGCCAACGTGAAATACACGGTGAGCAGCGACCAGAGCTGGGTGAAGGTGCGCAAAGGTTCCGGCAATTCGGTTTACGTTCACGTAGACCAAAACTACGCTATGGAGGCTCGTTCGGCCAACGTAGAATTCGTGAGCAACGACGGCAAGATTTCGCAGACACTCGTCGTGACGCAGGCTGCCGATGGTTCGGCTGCCGAACTCCCGACAGACGTTCGCATCTATCCGTCTTCGGCAACAGACAACACGCATGCTAATTCGGGCAGCGACGGCGGTGTGGCATACACTTATGACAACGACTTGTCAACGCTCTACCACTCGGCTTACAGCCCAAGTAAGTTTGTGGTGTCGCAGACCAATCCAGCGATTCTGACCTATAACTTCAAGGATGTCAGCAACATCGACTACATGACCTACGTTCCGCGTCAGAGTGGCACCAATGGTAACTTCGGTAACTTCAGCGTTTACTATAAGCTCCAGGGCGACACAGAATATAAGCACTTCGGCGATTTCAACAACAACGGAAGCAACAACGAATACACCGTTAAGTTTAACGGTGCCCTCGTTAACCCAATTTCTGTTCAGGTCCGTGTTTACGACGGTACGCTGGGCTACGCTTCTTGTGCTGAAATGAAGTTCATGCAGGACGGCGGCGCTACAACGGCCTTTGATATCTTCGCCGACAACCTCCTTACTTCTTTGAAGAAGGACGTGACCCTCGACCAAATCGAAGCCATTTCGAATCCGTTCGTGAAGGGCCTCGCGCTGAAACTTTATGACGGTTCTTACGACAAGAAATACCGTGTGGCAGAATTTCCTTGCTTGCTCAGCGTTCGGGCGTTGGCTGCAAAATGGAATGTCGATGGTAAATACTACGACCAGATGGCCGGCGTGACGGGCATCAGCTTCGCTCCGGGCACTTATGCCATTGCTTGCGAAATGCCAGAAGGCCGCACGGCTAAGTTGAAAATCGTTTCTTGGTACAACGGCAAGAAGGGCAGCAACTTCGATGGTGGCGATCCGCAAACGGCTACCTTCACCCTCAAAAATGGTTTGAACGTCATCGAATACCAGCCGACGAAGATGGGCTTGACCTATTATGGCGCTTGGGATGCTGCATACAACGGTCTTGGCTACATCGTATATGACGATGACACGGATCCAGACGCTGTTGCTCCGTTGAAGGTTCACTTCATCAACGCTGTTGTCAACGGCTACCTCTCTGAAGACCTCACCAACGAGGAGATGCACGAGCTGACTGGCAATGCCAAGAACTCTCACATGGACGTTGTTTCGAAGAAGGTTCACGCCGTTTGGACTTCCAAGGGCTTGCACAGCTTCTGTAAGTCAACCACTGGCGGCCTCGGCTATAAGCAGTACATGAACGTGCTCGACTCTCTGATCGTTTGGGAACACGACGTGCTCGGCTTCACGAAGTACAACCTCGTTCCGAAGAACCGCACCTTCGCTTATGTCAACTATACTTACTACATGTTCCAGGGCGGTCTTGGCGTATCCTTCCACGTTGATCAGGAAAGCCGTGTGCTCAACTGCAACACGTTGATCAACCGCGATGACGACGCCATCTGGGGTCTTAGCCACGAGTGGGGACACCAGCATCAGCTCCACCCATACTTCTGCTGGACTGGTACGACGGAAGTTACCAACAACATGAACTCTTACTACAACATCATGAAGATGGGCTACCGCACCAGCGATAAGATTCAGCAGTGGGCGCCTGCACGTAAGCACTTCATTGACGACAACCTCTCTGGTGTGACAATTGCCAGCGATGCCCGTAAGAAGGCTTACGATAATGTTGGCGGTTTGAGCTGGAACGCTGACTACTATGCTTTGGGTCAGGAAATGAAGGACAACACCATTGTTAAGCAGTCTGAAAACCTCGTGAAGGGCTTGAGCATCCACGAAGTGGGCGTTGGTGAAACGCTTTGCCCGTATATCATGTTGAACAACTACTTCACGGTGGTTAAGAACATGCCAGACTTCACGCCTGATATGTATGAGGCACTTCGTCAGACCGACAAAGACGGTGGTTCTAACATTGAAAAGAAAGACGGCGTCGACAAGTACGAGCTCGTTGCCTCTGCTCAGAACAACGACAAGAACAATGGTTTGGCTCGCTTGAAGGCTGCATATCCAAACTCAATTTGGACGAAGTACATCACTGCTGGCCACACTTCACGCAACACCAACTCTATGCCGTTCGTGCTCAACTACATCCGCAAGGCAAGCCGCCTCTCTGGCTACAACCTCTTCCCGTTCTTCGAACGTTGGGGTTTCCTCCGTCAGGTTGCCATGTACATCGGCGACTACGGCAACGGATGGTGCGTCTTCCCGAAGGCTGCCTACGACGAGTTTAAGGCCGATATGGACGAACTCGTAGCAAAGGGCGTTCTTAAGGAAATGCCAGAAGGTATGGTTGAAGAAATCTCCAACACGGCAGATCGCTTCATGCCAAAACCTGTATTCCCCAACTGATAGCAATTCTTGCTGAACAATAATAAAAACCGGGAGATTCCTCGCAAAGGGGAATCGCCCGGTTTTTTGGTATGGTCAAAGAATAAGTTGAGCAATTTTGACCTGTATTTTTGTTGGTGTTTTCTCACGCGGCCAGCCATTTGATAAACCATTCATTCCGACCATCCGACAAGTTTTTTGTAAATTTGCAGAAAACGTCAAACATCAGCCTATGCTCATCACCTATACCTTCTTCCAGCATGCCTTGCTCGGCAGCCTTTTGGCCTGTTTGCTCTGCGCTATGGTCGGCACCTATGTCGTGACGCGCCGCATGGTCATCATGGGCGGCGGCATGGCCCACGCCTCCTTGGGCGGTGTTGGCTTGGGTGCCTATTTCGGTTTCTCGCCCCTTGTCGGCGCCGCTGTCTTCGCCCTTCTCTCTGGTTTGGGCATTGGGGCGCTTTCCAGCAAGAAACGCGTGCGGGAAGATTCCGCCATCGCCCTGCTCTGGACGCTCGGCATGAGCATCGGCATCCTGTTTTCCTACCTCACGCCAGGCTTCATGACCGACCTCCCCGCCTACCTCTTTGGCGATGTGCTCTCCATCACGCAGAGCGACCTTTGGCTGATGGGCATGCTGACCGCCCTCACCTTCCTCTTTTTCAACCGTTGCCTCGACGCCATCATCCTCGTTGCCTACGACCGCGATTTCGCCCGCACGCAGCGTCTTCCCGTCCGCACGCTCGAAATCGTCATGACGGCCCTCATGGCGCTCACCATCGTGGGCTGCCTCCACATGGTCGGCATCGTGCTCGTCGTGTCGCTCCTCTCCGTTCCGCAGATGACAGCGGCCCTCTTCACCCGCACCTTCCGCGGCATCCTCCTCCTCTCAGCTCTCATTGGCTATGCCGGCTGCTTGGGCGGCCTTTGGCTCTCCTATGCCGCCAATGTGCCGAGCGGAGCCGCCATCATCCTCTGTGCCATCGCCATTTACTTCCTGGCAAGAGCAATAAAGTGGCTGCAGAAACGTTTTAAAAGGTAATGGCATATATTATAAGAATATTTTTGACCACCTACTTAACATCGGACCCCTCCCTCCATCCCTTACAAGACAAGCATTATATTTTGTGAAACATAGTTCCAGACATATCCTGTTCGGCATCTTGGCAACAGTTCTGCCTCTGCTTCTCCTGACCTCGTGTTCATCCAAGAAGAACACGGGGGCAACGCGTTTTTGGCAGTCGTTCAACACGCGCTTCAATGTCTATTTCAACGGCAGCGAGGCTTATAAGGCAGGACTCGAAGAAAAGGAAAAAGGAAACAAGGACAATTACACCGAGACCTTGCCGCTTTTCCCCGTCGGCAATGAGAAGTCGAAGACGCTCGGCAAGAGCAATTTCGAAACGGCAATCACCAAATGCCAAAAGGCCATCCAGCTCCATAGCATCAAGCGCCGCCCCATCGTGAAGGGCAACAAACGCAAGTCGCCGAAGATGAAGGCCTATCTGAGCCGCAAGGAGTTCAATCCATTTTTGAAGAATGCCTGGCTACTGATGGGCAAGGCGCAGTTCCAGAAAGGAGACTTCCTGGAGGCCGCAGCCACCTTCTCATACATCGCCCGCCAGTATGCAGCCGAACCGCTGGTGGCTGCAGAAGCCCGCATTTGGCTGGCTCGCTGCTACACGCAGGAAGACTGGTTTTACGATGCCGAAGACGCCCTCAAAAGGGCGGGGCGTGACTCGCTGACAGCGCGTCTGCAGCGCGAGCAGACGGTGAGCATGGCCAACCTCCTGCTCAAGCAAGGCCGCCTTGAAGAGGCGTTGCCCTATCTGCGACAAACGGCACGCTGGGAACGCAGAAAAGCGCAACGTGCCCGTCTTTATTTCTTGCTCGCTCAGGTGGAGACGTCGCTCGGGCATGGCCAGGCAGCCTATAAGGCATACGGAAAATGCCTGCGCCAGTCGCCGCCTTACGAAACGGCCTTCAACGCCCGCATCCGTCAAACGGAGGTGATGGCCACGGGGCGCAACGCGCAGAAAATGCTTAAACGTCTGCGCCGCATGGCACGCTCGGCAAACAATGCGGAATATCTCGACCAGGTCTATTATGCCATCGGAAATATCCATCTCGCAGCCGCCGACACGGCCAACGCTGTGAAAGCCTACGAAACGGGGCGAACGAAGGCCAAGCGTGCTGGCGTGGAGAAAGGCGTGTTGCTGCTGAAACTCGGCGGCGTTTATTGGGCCTTGGGGGCTTACGACAAGGCACAGACGTGTTACGCCGAAGCCATCGGTCTCATCGACAAGACCTATCCAGGATATGAAGACATCACGCGCCGCTCAACGGTGCTCGACGAACTGGTGCCGTACACCTCGGCCGTGCATCTCCAAGACAGTCTGCTCTTGCTGAGCACCATGCCCGAAGCGCAACGCAACGAGGCCATCGACCGCGTCATCAAAGACCTCAAACACCGCGAAGAACTTGAGCGACGCAGCAAGGCCGACTCCATTGCGGAGGCTCGTCGTAGCGAAAACGGTGGGAATGTTGGTGGCGGAAATGCCGGCGGCAACCGTAACAACAATTCGCAACAACCCAACAGCCAGAATGCGCAGACGTGGTATTTCTACAACCCGACGATGGTCAACCAAGGCAAACTGGATTTCCAGAAGCGTTGGGGACGGCGTAAGAACGAAGACAACTGGCGCCGCTCAAACCGCACGGTTTTGGCCACGGCGGAGTCGGACGAATATGACTATGCCGCCGACGATTCCATCAGCAACGCCAACGCTTCTGCCGAGGCCGCAGATTCCACGGCAGACACGGCGGCCGCTGACTCCATTGCCGAAGACCCACACACGCGCGAGTTCTATCTGAAGCAGATTCCTTTCACGCCAGAGGCGAAGACGGCTTGCCACGACATCATACAAGACGGCCTCTACAACGCCGGCCTCATTGAGAAAGACAAACTGGAAGACTTCCCCCTGGCCGCAAAGACCCTGAAGCGCCTGCAACGCGAATATCCCGAGTTTGAGAAAATGGCCGATGTCTATTATCAGCTCTTCCTGCTCTATTCGCGTTGGAACAAACCAGCGGAGGCCGATGCTTATCGGGCGCTCATGGCGCAGCAATATCCCGACGACGCGATGACGCGGCTCATCAACGACCCCGACTTCGAGCGCAACGCGCGTTTCGGAAAGGCCATCGAGGATTCGCTCTACACGGCCACTTATGAGGCCTACCGCCAGCACCAAACCGATGTGGTGGCACGAAACTTTGCGGTTTCCACCAGTAAGTTCCCCAACGGAGCCAACCGTCCGAAGTTCATCTTCGTGCATGCCCTCAGCCAAATTGGACATGCCGACAACAAAGACATCATGGCCGAGTTGCGTGAACTCGTGAGCAAATACCCCGACAGCGACGTGAGCGAAATGGCCGGTTTGCTGGTGAAGGGCCTTGAGAGCGGCCGTCTGCTAACGGGCGACGGCACAGGTCTCGGTTCGCTTTGGTCACACCGCAGTGCGGAGGCCAATGCCGCCGTTGATGAAGCGGGGCACCGCAAGCAACTGACGACCGACAAAGACGTCCCCTTCATCTGCATCGTGGCCTACCCGACAGGCAGTTTGCCCGACGGACAAGTGCTCTACGACCTGGCGCATTTCAACTTTACGGGTTTCAAGGTGCGCAATTTCGACATCGCCCAAGTGCGCGATCCGCAAATCACCCAGTTGCGCGTGGCGGGTTTCAACTCCTTCGCCGAGGCACACCTCTATGCGCAACAGCTCTTTGCCGATGCCCGCTTTGCTGCCGACATGAAAAAAGCCCGCCTCGTCATCATCTCAGCAAGCAATGCCGAACTGCTCGGAACGACCTACAGTTTCGACGACTACCAGAAGTTCTACGACCAGCACTTCGCACCGCTGAAACTCGCGCCGCAGCTTCCGCTTGACCTCCAGGAAGGCCCAGTGGAACAGCACTACGAAGACGAATACACGCCGGAGGAACTCGAACAGATGAACGGCAAGAAAACCGATACCGACGACTCTGACGATGACGGCGAATGGTATTCGCCATCGTGAGAGATATGACAATCGTGGAAAAATACTATTGAGAGAGAAGAAGCAATGGCGCATAATCTGTGTGCCGTTGCTTCTTCTCTTTTTTGCTTTTTTGAGGGGGTTGAGGTCGGTGGATAGTGCCAGCGAATTGATACCGCGTGTATTAGAATCCTCATTTCTTATTAAGCCGTCATAAAAACAGTCGTGCGATACCAATTAAGCGTCTTGGGTAAGACTCAGGGAAATTGTTGTGACGATAAAGAAATGGACAGAGTCCTTTTTTGTGAATGTTCTAAAAAAGATTTCCCCAATTAGTTGCATAATTCAAAATTACTCTTTACCTTTGCCCTCGAATCCGTCAGTTCGAAAGAATTGGTGGGTTCGGGACATATCGATAAAATAGGCGTTTTATGCGTTAGTCTTCAGTTATCAAACTTCGCACATTTGACTAATTTACTCAGAAGATTATAGCAACAGACGTCACGTCGGGTGTATTCCCTGTTTGCGCAGCCCTAAGTGTATCCTTACATTTGGGGAGATGCGCAAACAACAAGATATACACATTCAGACGTGGGCTAACTGTGCTGTATTATCTTGAGTAAGAGCAATGCGAAGGCTTGATAACTAGATAACAACGGATAGCCCACGTCTTTTTTATGCCTATATGGCAATAATTATGGGAAAGCAGGACTCCCATCCTCTGATTGATTTTGTCAACAGAACTTATTCGATTCTAATCCCTAATTAATTTTCAATCCTCCTTCATAGAAACGTTGTATGCTCTCGTCGTCTTTTCAGGCGAGGAGCCTCTATCATAGAACTCACATTTTATTAACCAATAAATTATTAATTATGAGATTGTTAAAATACTTATTTTGTCTCGTTCTGTTTACGGGAATTACGATGCCATTGCTCAGTTCTTGCAGTGATGACGATGAAAATGGTTCGGCCATTGAAGGTTATTGGGTTACGGGCTTGGAAGGTGAAGATACGCCAGAGATGATTCTTTTTAAAGGGGGAAAGTTTGTCGCTTTGTCACTCGACAGAGGCATGAATGTAACTGCTCAGAAGATGAAGGAGTGGGTGGATGAAGCATTTGAGACCCACAAAATAGCTTATTTCGGTTCCCAGTCTGATGAGTATATGGATTATGGTACTTATTCATTGAATGGTGATAACCTCGTATTTAAGTATTCGGATGAAGATGGTGATGATGTTGCTGAGCGTGATAAGGTTTCCTTCAAGGAAAATGTCATGGTGATTACTTGGCTGCCTGATTCTTCGGATGATGATGAAGAAGAGGACAGTACTGTTTACTATCGTTATACCGGAGAATGAAAGGCGTATGAGAAATAAAATAAGGCTTTTGGTTTTTGCTTTATCGGTGTCCGGTGTGGCGTGTGCTCAGACAGTTGATTATTCAGTGGTATCTGTGCCAGAGGAAACTGGAGCTGATTTTATGAAGATTACAAAATCAAGTGATTATGTCTGTATGCCAGAGATTAAACGCTTTGGCAGTAAAATCAGTTGGCTCACGAATCGTATTATAGACATTTCCAAGGACGGTAACTCCGTTGCTTTCCTCTCATTTCGCAATGATAAGACAAATATTTTTATCAAGGATTTGGCACTTCAGGGAAGTTCACGTCAACGTACGAATCGCAGCAGAGTCCTTGATTTTTCCTATTCGCCAGACGGAAAGAAAATCTGTTTCAGCGAAACCTTGGGGAAGAACAATCAAGTCTTTCTTACAGACGCAGAAAAAGGATACGTTTGCCGTCAAGTGACGTCTGGCAATTCTGATTTTTCGCCAATTTATTCAATGTCTATGAAACAAATATTTTTCACCAGACTTGAGGTGAAAAGTTCGAGTATTTGGGCGTATGATGTGGCGAATAATTTTGTCTCAAGTTATGCAGCGGGCTTAAATCCTTATCCTTTGAAAGATGAAAGTGCGTTTATCTGCGCTCGCTTTAATCCTGAGGGACGAGGGGAGATATGGAAAATCAATTATCAGACAGGTCAAGAAGATTGCATTGTTTCCGATCCAGTACATTCTTACACATCACCGGTGGTCTCTCCAGATGGAAAATGGATTCTGTTTGTTGGTGATGGTCATCTATCAAATGGTAATAAAACGTATATGAATACGGACATCTTTGTGTGTCGGATAGATGGAACGGATTTTGCGCAGCTCACTTACCATGCTGCTGATGATATCTGTCCTGTGTGGAGCATTGATGGGAAATATGTGTATTTCATTTCTCAGCGAGGCGATGTCGATGGCACCGCAAACATTTGGCGAATGAAGTTTCTTTATTATAAATAAAATCAATCATTTATGAAAAATTTAAAGTCTATTCTAACAATGGGTTTGCTCTTTGTGAGCACAGCAGGTTTTGCACAGTTTGCTAACAATGGTGGCCACTCAAGAGGCGGTTCGGTGCTTACCAAAAACACGGACGGTTATTCACGCATCTATTTTGCTTATAACCCAACAAGCGTTTCTTATGATGGTAAAACTGATGATAGTGATGTGGAGGATTTCACCCTCAACGGCATCACGTTTGGCTATACGAAAGGCATCAGTCTGAGTCAGAATATGCCACTCTTCTTGGAAACAGGTGCTCGTTTCACCTATGGATTCAAGAGCCAAACGCTTTCTAGTGAGGATGAGGAGGATGATGAGACAGTAGATACTAAAGCCATGAATATCGTAGTTCCTATTAATTTGTCCTACAAGTTTTCTTTTTCAGAAAGCGACTTCTCGGTGTCGCCTTTCGTTGGTGTAACTTTAAAGGGTAATGTCCTTGGTAAACAGACATGGAGCGATGACGATGAAGAAGTTGACTATGACTTTTTCGACAAAGAAGACATGGGAGGTAAGGACTATACTTGGAAACGTTTTCAGGTAGGTTGGCAAATTGGTGCCAATGTCGACTATAAATCTTTGTCTGTGGGTATGCACTATGGTTCTGATTTCAGTAAACTGGCAAAGAAAACAAATTCAAGTAACTGGGCTATAACCCTTGGCTACAGTTTCTAAAAAGAGCATCAGAGATTTGAACTCTAAAGCCGATGTAATACTTGTGTGAAAAGGAGGGCGAGGTGGTTAAACCGACTTCGCTTTCCTTTTTTGCGCTAAAGCGAGCATGGAATTTCAATGGTTTCATCCAGTAAATATGTGTTTTGGCTCATTTTAATCTCCCCACCCATCAACCCCAAGCAAGCGAAAGGACTGGCTTCCACATTCGGAAGTCAGTCCTTTTCGTATGTTTAAAAAAGAGGGCAAGCCAATCCTGTCTCTATACTTTATAGCGAACGCCCTCCTGCGTTCGAACGCGTCTCGTCCTGCGTTCGATCGTGTCTCGTCCCACGTTCGATTGCGTCTCGTCCCACGTTCGCTGAAAAGTATAGGGACTGCAGGGCCGACGCATTACTTTAGGGTGTTCAAGATAGAATATTGGCAGCAACGCCCTCACATCGAAGATATGTGTTGGCCCGCTGTAATCGTCTGTTGCGGCGCCAGCATTGTAGCTCACTTTGCTCGCAAAGTGAGGGCCACGAACACGTAGCGAACATGGCCAGCGCTTTAGGGCATATCTTCGTTGGATTTTTAGCCGTGTTTGCCCGCCACGATATTCGTCCCCCCTCACTTTGCGAGCAAAGTGAGCTACAGTGCTTCGCCTCAGGCCTTTGCCGAAGGTTCGTGCAGCGCCTCTTTACCAACCATGATTTTTGGGATTTTGAACACCCTACGTAAATATACTGCTTTTATCCCAAAGAGAACTTTAATGATAGGAAAACAGCATTGGGGATTCCAGAAATCCTTTATAATGTCATCTACTCGCGGCCGCGCGTAGCACGAACGGCGGCCGCAAGTAGCGTTACCTGCGGCCGCGAGTAGCACGAATCGCGGCCGCGGGTAGCAGACTTCTTCTTAGCCTGTGTTTTCGCGTCGGCGGTTGGGCAAAGGAGGTTTTGGGTTGCCGATTGGAAATTCAGGGAATGGCAACGGCGCGAATAATGCAGATGAAAAACAACGATGACCTAATCCTTGCAGCTTAGTAGCAGGCAACGGCTTCTGAAAGAACAAGTCCACCGAGAAAAATCCCGAGTCTGAGGAGAACTTGCTGGAGCGTCGCAGTGATGGCACAGATACCTTTGATACGTTGTATATTGGGCGCGGAAAGTTTTCGCAGCATGATTTTTAGGGGGGATTTATGGGACATGCTATAAAATATCCGATATAAGTTTCCTATAATGGGAACTTTTTATACCTTTGCAAGTACATAAAAACTCTTATGCAAGAACAGAAATTTAGGATAATCCTTACGGGTGAAGCACGGGATTTCTTGGAATCTCTATCTTTAGCAGCAAGGAAAAAGATAACATACAATATCCGTCGTGTCATGGGCGGGGAGATTAACAATGAACTTTTCAAAAAGTTGGAGAACTCTGATGGTATTTGGGAATTTCGCACGAAATATAATGGAATAGCATACAGACTATTTTCTTTTTGGGATACAGAAACTGAAACCTTGGTGATTGCGACACATGGGATTATCAAGAAAACTCAGAAAACCCCATCAAAGGAAATTGCCAAAGCCGAAAGAATTAAACAAATGTATTTTGCAAGGAAAGCTAAGTGACATAATAAAAAAATAATGGAAGATTTAAGACTTACATCTTTTGAGGATTTCCAAGACAAAAATCTTGGGAAAATTGGAACTCCCGAACGTGATGCGTTTGAAAAAGAGGTGGATGACGCTTTACAAGCTTACAGAATGGGGGAAGTCATAAAGCAAGCACGTAAGGCCAGAAACCTAACGCAGGAACAACTTGGGGCAAAGGTTGGTGTACAGAAGTCTCAAATTTCAAGATTGGAACGTGGACATGGCATCACCTTTAATACCATGGCTCGTATATTCAAAGCGATGAATATACCTGCAGTATTAGATATGGGAGAGATTGGTAAAGTTGCATTATGGTAATATAGTAATGGTGCCAAGTCCTCCCTTTGTGGCAATAACTTCTTTCAGCCGTCGTTCGCATTGGCTCTCTTGCTATGCGCATGGCGGCTTTTCCGTGTCCGTGGATGTGGAGGAGTGGAGAGGTGTACCACATGGAGACAAAAAAAAGAGGCAACAGACGCTTCCTTGACGGAAGGCGCTGTTGCCTCTTTGGTTGTTATCTCAAAACAGCTTGGCAGATGCGTGTCAATGGATGCGTTGCAGCATTTCGTGCCAGCCAGTTTCGTGAGAAAGCGGTTTACAAATGATAGCCCCAGTCGTCGAGCGCAAATTTCCAGTTCGTTTCCACAAGGTCGCGCGTGCGCTGGGCATAGTCGTATTTGTTTTTCTTGTATCCCTTTTTCGCCCCGACATATTGCTCGATGGCTGTGCGGGCCTCTTCCCATCCCGGGAGCGAGAGCGTGTCGTAGATTTTCTTCGTCATGCCGAGCGCATCGGCTTCGAAGTCTTCAAAGCGCACCTCGATGAGGTTGCCTTCGGGGATGCACGCCTTGTCGGCCTCATATTTGTGGTAGAGGCGCTCGTAGACGGTGAGGATGTTCTTCTCGATTTGCTCGTCGGAAAACTCCTCCAGCTTCAGCGGCTGGATGGTGTTGGTGAAGAACGAGCGCGTGCTCTCAAACACGGTGTAGGGGTTGCGCATGAGATAGATGAACTTCGCGTTGGGGAACATCTTGACCAGTTCGCGCACGCGGCCCGTGTGGGGCGGGTTCTTCGAGAGGAACTGCGTGCCGCCCGTGTTCCAGAGCGAAATCTTGATGAGCTTCGTAAACGTCTCCTCCCACACCTTCAGTTCCTCAGGCGTGATGTCGTTGAAGAGCATGTATTTGTCGCAATATTCCAACTGGTATTTCGGGAAAAACCAGAAGTTGTAATACGTGTACGGGCACATGTTGGCCAGCGCGAACTCCTCTTCCTGCGGGAGATCAACGGCCAGTTCCATATTGTCGGTTGGGCGCTTGTCGGGCATGAGCCACGACATGTTTTTCTTGAAAAACGGCTGTCCGAACATCATGAGGTGTGGAAACACCGTCTGATAGGTGGTGTTGTAGCCGAAGTGCTTGTCGCACGAGAGCACGTTGTGAACGAACGTCGTTCCCGAGCGCCAGTGTCCGAGGATGAACACGGGGGCGTGCTCCAGCGGTTTGTCGGCCAAACGCTTCTGGTAGCGGCGTTCCTGGATGGGCGCCAACGTTGAGAGCAGTCGGCACACGGCCTTCGTCAGGCGGTATTTGCCGCGCCATGCGGCGTCAACTTCGCGTCCGTCGGTGAGTGCCTTGAAAGTTTTCCAGTCGGCGCCGACGAGCGTATTGATGGGGAGTTTGTTAAATTCTAATAAGCCCATTTATTCGGTGGTGTTTGGAGTTCGAAGTTCGGTAGGTAATGGTCCATTAATAGCAATGATTCCCATTACAATTACAGAAGTGGCAGGCATGGTCAGGCGCAGGCCAAGGCAATGAGCAACACCGTGAAGAAAACAATCCAGGTGCCGATGCCCACCCATAGGGCTACCTTTGAGAGCTTGCGTGCTTTGTCGTCAAGGCGCTGCATGACGGCGTAGTTGCCTTTCTTCCAGAAGTTGTAGGCACACACGTTGAGCACGATGGCCGTGATGCCGAGTGCCGCACCGCCGAGGAGCGCCACGTATGGGATGGGGATGGTCATGAGCACGAGGCCCGTGATGGCCGCCGTCAGGTGGCAGGGAGGAGCCGGCACGCCGTCGTTGCAGTCGGTTGCGGCAGGGGGCTCTTCGGCAGCTGGATGAATCTGCGTGGCAGGGGCTTCAAAGAAGCTTTTCAGCTCGTCGCAGTCGCCAGCGCGTTTCCAGTCGGCCATGCCTTCCCGCCAAACGAAACTCTGGTCGGTCACGCCGTGTGAAGCAAATTCATGCACGTCGATGGGGCCTTCCTGCTGGTTGGCGGTGTTGATGAAATAATATTTCATGGCAGTGTGTGTTGGAGATGTTAGAAATATCCCTCGCGCTTCTTCTGTTCCATGGAAGCGTCTTGATCGAAGTCAATCACACGCGTGGTGCGTTCGCTCTTCGTGGTCGTCATCATTTCCTCCACGATTTTCTCAATCGTGTCGGCCTCGCTTTCCACGGCGCCCGTCAGCGGCCAGCATCCAAGCGTGCGGAAGCGGATTTTGCGCATCTGTATCTGGTCGCGATATTTTTCCGGCAGGCGGTCGTCATCGGGCATGATGAGCTGTCCATCGATTTCCACACAGGGACGTTCCTTGGCAAAATAGAGCGGCACGATGGGGATGTTCTCAAGTCGGATATACTGCCAGATGTCGAGCTCCGTCCAGTTGGAGAGTGGGAACACGCGGATGCTTTCTCCCTTGTGGACACGTGCGTTATAGATGTCCCACAGTTCCGGGCGCTGGTTTTTCGGGTCCCATTGGTGGAATTGGTCGCGGAAGGAGAAGATGCGCTCCTTGGCGCGGCTCTTTTCCTCGTCGCGTCGGGCACCGCCGAAGGCCGCGTCGAAATGGTGCTTGTCAAGCCCGTGGAGCAGCGCCTGCGTCTTCATCAGGTCGGTGTGTACCTTCGAGCCGTGCGTAAACGGTCCCACGCCCGCCTTGAAAGCCTCCTCGTTGCTTTCAACGATGAGTTTCCATCCGTGTTCCTTGGCATACCAATCACGGAATTGCAGCATCTCCTTGAATTTCCATTTTGAGTCGATGTGCATCAAGGGGAAGGGCGGTTTTCCCGGTGCGAAAGCCTTTTCGGCCAGACGCACCATGACGCTACTGTCTTTACCGATGCTATAGAGCATCACGGGGTTTTCAAATTCCGCAGCCACTTCGCGGATGATGTAGATGGACTCAGCTTCAAGTTCCTTGAGATGGCTCAAGCTATAGTTTTCAGACATAAGTAGATATACTTGGTTGGGTAAGTGGTCGGAAACAGGTGACGCATGCGCCGCCCATTTCCGTTTTTATTGCTTTTAGACCTTCTGCCGACAGTTGCGTGCCAGACGGAAGCCCGATATGCAAAGGTACGAAAAAGTTCGGTAAACGTAGGCTTTTGTGGAGGCGAAGCATAGGGGCGCGTTGAAAATAGTGGTCGCTGGTGGTGGTTGCATGCTTGCGTAAGTCCAGTCGTTTTTTTCCTCTCAGAGGTCAGACAAACGGTTTGGCAGCATTTCCACGGATGGACGTTTGGCAGGAAATGCCACGTCCGTTTGAACATTCAGACGCTCCCGTCAGCCCGTCAGGCGTATTTCCGTGGAAAGCTGGCAACGGCCGTGTTTTTCGGCACATTTCTCTTGGTGGAATGGTTGGAAATTAATAAATTTACGAAGTGACAGAACACTGAGACAGAAGCTTCGTCAGGCAACTTCTCGGTGATGGAAAACCTCCTATAATCTACCCCTATAACTTATATAACCTAAAACCCTCCTTATGAAAAAACCTATCTTCATTTTCTGCCTCATGTTTTGGGCTTTTGCCGCCGGGGCATATTCGCAATATAAAGCGGGAAAAGTTGCGGGCGCTGTTTATAAGGCTGTGAAAGCAGCATCGAACTTTAAGCCACCAGTCGTGCCAACCATTCCTCCGAAACCAGTGATTGTTCCTTCGAGACCAGGTCTTGTTCCGAAAATCGAAACCCTGTCAGTTCCTGTTCCTGTAACGGTGTATGACACCATAATAGAGAAGTACTACCCTCTCCGTGATGACACCGTTACTGGTCGTTTGGTGTGCGACACGGTGGAATATTCTTATGTCATCCCTTCTGTAAAATGGGTAGATTTAAAATCGCTGATAAAGGAAGCCGGCGCAGAGGCAGGAGATGACACCTCGGCCGTTGCTGTCGACACCTCCAGCGTCTCGTACGCCATCCCGCCCGCCACCTCGTCTGTCAATCCTCCCAAGGAAAGGAAAACCGTTTCCCTGCTCAAAAACGACATGCCGCCTTGGGGCTGGCTTTTAGTTGCCGTCATCGTTATCCTTGGCGTGTACACTTACGGATGCTGTAGAAGCACCGAAAAAGAGAAGGAGGCGCAGCGCAGGCAGGAGGCGGCGCGGAAGTCCGAAGAAAAACGGGAGGACGAAAAGCCGCGCGAAGCACCGGAGACGCAGCCCCGCCGACAGCCGTCGCCGAAAGCCCCGTCTGCCGCAAAAAACGAAAAGCCCTCCGGCATATTGTATGTCGATTCGAAGGGCGTTGTACGCAAAAAGATAGAGGAGGAGTAAGGAAGGGGTCTGCCCCCTTCACACTAAACAAACAGCAAAGCAATCTTCGTCAGCGAATGGCGTATGAAGGCGAAGAGGAGGCCCATGCCGAGGCTGTTGAGAAGCGTGGCATACCAGGCGTATGCACCGCGGACGGGAGGCAGAATGAGGCGCGGAAGAACAAGCAGGGCGCCGACGCCAAGGCCTGTGGCCCACCAGGGCAGCAGGCTGGGGGAGATGCAGAACACCACCATGCCGGTGGCAAACACTTGGAAATAAACGGCCGCTTTATAGCGCCAAGGACACCTCTTGTAAATGAACGGCAGAATATCCAATAGGGCGACGAAGGCCGAGATGAGAAAGAAAGGAAGTAGATTGTTTGACATAAAGACAGGTTGGAGAAATGTTTTGAAAATACTTCGCAGGGCTCTTCGGAGAGAGCTTTGGCGATGGGTGTTATATTTTCTTGAACGAAAAGGCATGCGCCAGTAGACGCATGCCTTTTCGTTGTATCTGGGATGAGTTTTTAGTATATTGCTTTCAGCTCACCCCATATAAATCCTTTATAAATATGTTTCCAATACTTATTTCACGTTGCCCACCTTGACGAGATATTCGGCAATCTGCACGGCGTTGAGCGCGGCGCCCTTGCGAATCTGGTCGCTGACAATCCAGAAGGTCAGGCCGTTGGGGTTGGCGAGGTCTTTGCGGATGCGGCCCACGTAGACATCGTCTTTTCCTGCGAGGAAGAGCGGCATGGGGTATTCCTTCTTTTCCGGTTCGTCCATGAGCACGAGGCCTTCACCATTTTTGATGGCTTCGCGGGCTTCTTCAACGCTGATGGGGCGCTCCGTTTCAATCCAAATGCTCTCTGAGTGTGAACGCAGAGAAGGGACGCGGACACACATGGCCGATGTCTCAACGTCGGAGTGCATGATTTTCTTGGTCTCGTTGTACATCTTCATCTCTTCCTTCGTGTATCCGTTGTCTTGGAATACGTCGATTTGAGGGATGACATTGAAGGCCAGCTGATAGGCGAACTTCTCCACTGTGACAGGTTCTCCAGCGAGCACCTGGCGGTATTGCTCGTAGAGCTCGTCCATGGCAGCCTGTCCAGCACCGCTGGCGGCCTGGTAGGAGCTGACGTGTACGCGCTTGATGTGGCTCAACTTTTCGAAGGCTTTCAGGGCAACCACCATCATGATGGTGGTGCAGTTGGGGTTGGCAATGATGCCGCGAGGACGCGTCAAGGCATCTTCGGCGTTGCATTCAGGCACCACCAAGGGAACGTCTTCGTCCATGCGGAAGGCCGACGAGTTGTCGATCATGACAGCGCCAAACTTGGTGATGTCTTCGGCATATTCCTTCGACACGCCAGCACCAGCTGAGGTGAAGGCGATGTCAACGCCTTTGAAGTCGTCGCCGTGGCGGAGCAGCTGAACGGTGTATTCTTTGCCCTTGAAAGTGTATGTTTTTCCTGCGCTTCGCTGAGAACCGAAGAGCAGCAAGTTGTCGATGGGGAAATCGCGTTCGGCCAATACGCGAAGAAATTCTTGGCCTACGGCACCGCTGGCGCCAACAATTGCTACGTTCATATTATTTTCTAAATGAATGGTTTATTTGGTGCAAAATTACAAAAAACTTATTGAACGCTTGTGGTGTCGCCCGCCTTTTTCTTGCAATTTGAAAGCGTTATGGCTTATTTAGCCGCAAAATGATAGGAAGGTGGCGCGGAAATGGGTTATAGAAGAACGTATGACTCGCGTTGCTTTCGGGGCTTTTAAAATTCCTGTGATAGGGTATTTTTACGGGACTTTCATTAAAATGTAAAACTCGCGTGTCTTTTCGCCCCGTTTTTCGCCCCGTTTTTTAGAGAAAAACATTACCTTTGCCATCTGTATGGACACTATTGAAAAATCTGGAAAAAAACAGGCGGATGCAACGGAAGACTATGAACGTCAGTTGATTCATCGCGGTATCAAGCCGACGGCAGTCCGCCTCTTGGTGGTTCGCGCCCTTGCTAATGCCGAGTGCGCCCTTTCGCTAACGGATTTGGAGGGGCGTATCGGAACGGTTGACAAGTCGAGCATCTTCCGAACGCTCGCCCTTTTCTTGCAACACCACCTCATCCATGACGTTGAAGATGGCACGGGGCAGGTTAAATATGCTCTCTGTGCTGAATGTTGCCATTGTGGAGAGGATGTCCATGCCGGGCTGACCGACCTGCACACGCATTTTTATTGCGAGAAATGCCACCGTACCTTCTGTCTCCGCGGTCTGCCCGTTCCGCAAGTGGAGCTTCCCGAAGGCTTCCACCTCCATTCGGCCAACTATGTGCTCAAAGGCCTTTGCCCGGAGTGTATGCGGAAGACCCACCATTGTCGTTAGTGTCTATATATTATAATGTATGGGGCATGGGTAATTCGCCATCGGGGACAGCAATATTAATTCTTAAACTTCCATGAATACAGAAAATACGGACAAGGAAATCCTGCAATTGCTCAGCCATCTGCCCCCAATCACCTTGGAGGAGATGTCGTCCATCCGGCTGATGAACCGCACCGACACCAAGTTTGTGACCAACATCGCGACGTTGGAGCATCTTTTGGGCATGGCTGAAGGACAATATTACGCGCAGGAAATATGCGGCCACCGCATTAGCCCCTATAAGACGACCTATTGGGATGCCCCCGACAGCCACGAAATGTTTCGTTCGCATCAGTGTGGCCATTCGCCGCGAACGAAGGTGAGGGTGCGCACGTATGTCGACACGCAGCAGACGTTTCTTGAAATCAAGCACAAAGACAACCACGGGAAGACGCGAAAGAAGCGTGTGCCAGTGCCATCGCTCGACGCCGTCATCAAAGACGGGGCGGGGGAGGAGTTTCTCGAGGAAGTGTCGGGCTATTCCTTTGCCGACATCAAGCCCACGCTGGGCAACCGCTTCAAGCGCATCACATTGGTCAATTTCGACAAGACAGAGCGCCTAACGATTGATTTCGACCTCTCTTTCTATAATTACGAAACGGGACAGGAATCGGAAATGGACAACGCCGTCATCATCGAGCTTAAGCGCGACGGACGTGTGCCTTCGCCCATCCTGCCGATGCTACGGACGCTGCGCATCAAGCCCTCTGGCTTTAGCAAATATTGCATCGGAACGGCGGTGACCAACGACACGCTGCAACGCAACCGCTTTAAGCCACGCTTGCGGAAAATCGGGAAAATTATGAACCGCCCTGCCCGTAAGCAGTGTTGATAAATACAGACAATCTACAATACCTCAACCATCAATCTCTACACCCTAATGCACTACCTCGAAAGTTTACTACGTGACAATTTCTGCAACCTCGACGGATTGCTCGAAATGTGTATCCGCTTTTTGTTCAACCTCGCCATCGTGTGGGCCATTGTTCATTTCTTCTATTATCCCAAGGGACGCCGCCGCGATTATTATTTCACCTTCATTCTGCTCTCCATCAGCATCTTCATGTTGATTTACCTGATGGACGGTTCCAACCTGCAAATCGGAGCGGCTTTGGGCTTGTTTGCCGTTTTCGGCATCATCCGTTATCGAACAGAGAGCGTGCCCATCCGTGAGATGACCTACCTCTTCTTCCTCGTTGCCCTTTCTGTGCTCAACGGCACGAAGGCCGACCTCAGCTTGGTGGAACGCCTTGCGGCCAACCTCCTGTTGCTGACAACCGTTTGGGGCGCAGAGAACTATCTGCTCGTGAGTCGCGTTGGATGCAAATTCGTGCGCTACGACAATATAGACCTCATCGTTCCCGAGCGTTATGAAGAACTCAAGGCCGACCTTGAGAAGCGCCTCGGACTGAAAATCGTGCGCGTGGAAGTGGGTGCTGTCGACTTCTTGACCGATATGACCATGCTTCGCGTTTATTACGACGACCCCAACAAATCCATCAAATCGGTCGACCGCATTTTTAAGATACCAGCAGATAATTACTAACCCTCCTACCATTCTATGAGCATCTTCAAGACAACCCGCCTCCTGGCCCTTGCCGCCCTGGCCTCCTTCCCGCTCTCGGGCGTGGCTGGCGACGACTTCGGTCTCTGGACTGAAATATCCGCCGAAAAAAAACTCACGCGGCAGTTTAGCATCGACGCCGGCATCGATTTTCGTGCCGAGCAGCAACTGAAAAGCATCTCGCGCTGGGCCGGTTCGCTGGGCTTCGCCTATAAGCCCGCCAAGTTCCTCAAAGCCTCTGCCGGCTATGCCTATATCTACGACCGCAATCCGCAGGAGAGCAAGAAAAACTATGGCAACAACAGTGGCAGATTCAACGGCTACAACGTTGACCACGGCTTCTGGCGCTCCAAACACCGCTTCTATGCCGACCTGACGGGAAAGCTCGCCATCGGCCGTCTCACGCTGAGCCTGCGTGAGCGCTACCAAATGACGCGCAGTTTGGCCACCTCCTGCAAGCGCACCCGCTTTCGCGACATCTGGCAAGAGGGATATACTGGCGAACCGTATCCCTGGAACGGCGATAAGTTTATGACCTGCGAAGTGGTTGAGAACGACAAGAAGGCCAAAACCGCCCATTATCTCCGCTCGCGCATCGAGGCCGACTACAACATCCGCAATTGTCCGCTCACGCCTTACGTCTCTTTTGAATGGAGCAACAACCTGAGCAACGACCTCGTGCTCGACAAAACGCGCCTTACGGTCGGCGGCGACTGGAAGCTCTCGAAAAAGCACAAAATCTCTGCCGCTTACATTTACCAGGATGGGGCAGACGATGACGGCAACGACGATATCCACGTCATCAGCGTGGGCTATAAGTTCACGTTCTGAACAAGATGAACAAGAGGGGAGGAGGGTACATTATATATAATACTCTTCTCCTTCTTCCCTTCTCAAAAATATGATGCTTCGCGCATACCCGAATAAAAAGGGGCAGGGGAAACCTGCCCCAGTTGATAGTTCATTACCAAATCCCAACTGATATGAAACGGTTATTAATGGGCATGTTGTTTGCTTCCGGTCTGTTCCTCACGGCCCAGGCCCAGCAATACGACTTTCTGACGCTGCGCACCGCAACGGGCAGCGAACAGAGTTTTGCCGCCAACGGATTGAAAATCACTTTCTCCGGCGGACAGGCACACTTCACCAGCCAGGGCAAGACCACCTCGTTGGCATTGGCCGACCTTGCCAGCATGCAGTTTGCCGCCACCGCCACTTCCATCGCCTCGCTCAGCGGGGAAAGCGCCGTTGCTGTGACAATTGAAAACGGAAATGTCGTGGTGAAAAACAGCCGCAACGCCGCCGTCAGCGTCACGGGGCTCGACGGCCTCACCTACGGACTGACCAATCTGCCGCGTGGCATCTATCTGGTGCGCGTGGGAAGTCAAACATTTAAAGCGTGGTCGAAATGAGAAAGATTTTACTTACAGGCATCATTTTAGCCACCACCTGCGCGGCTTCTGCCCAGACACTAAAAATCCATACGGGAAACACCACCGTCGCCGTCCCCGCCGCTGAGGCTGGCACGATGGATTTCATCGCTGGCAATGCGTTGAGCGTGATGGGGCACACCTATGACCTGAGCACCGTTGACAGCATCACGGTCGACAATTCCGTCGTTGCCCCGCAAAGCGTAGGCATCACCTACGGCACCTCGGGAGCACACCTGCTCGTTTCCGCCGATGTCTATCCCCTGCTCACCATTGCGGTGGACAAGGCCGACGTCAGCATCGTGGCTGCTCCGTCGTTAGACAAGGAAGTGAGCTACACGCTGGGCGGCACTTCGTCCGACGGTTCGTTCACGCTCACGGGTAGCTACAAATCAACGCTCACCCTCAACAATCTGGTGCTGACCAACCAGCGCGGGGCAGCCATAGATATTCAAAACGGCAAGCGCATCAACGTCATCCTCCCCGATGGCACGTCGTCAACGCTCGTTGATGGTGTGGCGGGAATCCAGAAAGCCTGCTTCTTCGTGAAGGGACATCCCGAATTTTCGGGCGGCGGTTCGCTGACGCTGACGGGCAACACCAAGCACGCCTTTGCCTCCAACGAATACACGCTCTTCAAGAGCGACTTCGGCTCGTTCCATGTGGCCGGCGCAAAGTCCGACGCCATGCACATCGGCCAATATTTCAAGATGAAGGGCGGCAAGTTCACCGCTGCCAACGTTATGGGCGACGGCATTGACGTGGAAGCCACCAAGGATGCCACCGATGAACACAACGGACAGGTCTTTATCGAAGGCGGCAGCATCGCGTTCAACGTGGCGGCCGACGACGTGAAGGGCATCAAATGCGACAGCATGATGACCATCAGCGGCGGTTCGATTGACCTCACCGTGTCGGGACTCGGAACGAAGGGCATCAGCACGGGCACCGACCTGCTCGTGCAAACGGGCACCGCTGCGGCGCCCAACATCAAGATGGCCGTGACAGGAACGACCTATATGCCGGGCGATGCCACACTGGAATCGAAATGCCGCGGCATCAAGGTGAAGGGCAACTTCACGTTCAACGGCGGAAGCATCAATATCTCCGCAACGGGCAAGAAGAGCAAGGCCATCAGCGTTGACGGCATTTACACTTATAAGAGTGGCAGCATCAACTGCAAGGTGGATGCGTCTAATACGTAAGGCCATAGACATTCATAGAAAATAAATTACGCAGGAGGCAGAGGGCGAAACCTTTGTCTCCTGCGCTTTTTTGGGGGGCGTAACCGCAGATGCCGATAGCAGAAGCGTCTTTCTCGTTTCCAGTCCCTATACTTTTTAGCGAACGCGGGACGAGGCACGACCGAACGCAGGACGAGACACAATCGAACGCAGGACGAGACGCGATCGAACGCAGGAGGGCGTTCGCTAAAAAGTAGTAAGATTGCAGGGCGTTCAAAATCCAGAAAAAACTCTGCACGATTTTTGACCAAGTAGCAAGGCGCTTGCGGTGCAGCGACAAGAGGCGCTACGCGAACATTCGGCGAAGGTCTGAGGCGAAGCACTGTAGCTCACTTTGCTCGCAAAGTGAGGGGGACGAATATTGTGGCGGCCAAACACGGCTAAAAATCCAACGAAGATATGCCCTAAAGCGCTGGCTATATTCGCTACGTGTTCGTGGCCCTCACTTTGCGAGCAAAGTGAGCTACAGTGCTGGCGCCGCAACAGACGATTGTGTGGGCCTGTGCAAAACTCCGCTGCGAGGGCGCTACCGCTAACCTTTAATATTCCAATTTTGAACACTCCACCGTTCAGGTCCGCATCTCTCTCCCGTCTCCCCATCCCCCCCCAATCCAATCCCCATGCCTTTTGGCGAATCTGGGACGTGCCGCGCCCGCATCTGCTCCCAGCGACAACCGCATCTGGGCCGAGCGGCGACCGTCTCTGCTCCCAGATGCGGTCGTGCCTGGGACGGCGTTCGCCGCCAAGTCGTGAATCTGGATTCTCTCGCCGCCTGTTGGGAACGGTCGCCCCCATCGACACCATATATAAACAATAAGCAGGCGCTCAACATCGCGTTGAGCGCCTGCTTATTATTGTTGTGTGGAAAACACGTTCCGTCGAGACGGTTTATCCCGGCCGAACGGGAACCCTATTATTTCTTGTGGGCTTCAACCCAACGGCGGGCGTTGACGAAGGCCTCAATCCACGGTGTTACCTCTTCTGCGCGGCGGTCGGCAGGATAGTAGGCACACTGCCAAGGATAGAAGGCACGCTCCAAGTGGGGCATCATTGCCAGGTGGCGGCCATCGGCAGAGCAGATACCAGCCACGCTGTAGTCAGAACCGTTCGGGTTGCCAGGATAGCTGTCGTAGCTGTATTTCAGCACCACGTTGTAGTCGTCTTCAGGCAACGGCAGAGAGAACTTGCCTTCGCCGTGGGCCACCCAGATGCCGAGCTTGTCGCCAGAGAGACTGCCGAACATCACGCTGCGGTTGGTCGGAACCGTTACGCCGACAAAGGCGCTCTCAAACTTGTGGCTGTCGTTGTGGAGCATGTGGGCACGCTCTTTGTGTTCTGGATTGATGAGGTTGAGTTCCACCATCAACTGGCAACCGTTGCACACGCCGAGCGAGAGCGTATCTTCGCGGGCGTAGAAGCGGTCGAGGGCTTCCTTGGCCTTCGGGTTGAAGAGGAAGGCACCGGCCCATCCCTTGGCAGAGCCAAGCACGTCGGAGTTGGAGAATCCGCCGCAGAAGACAATCATGTTGATGTCGTCGAGCGTTTCGCGGCCCGAAACGAGGTCGGTCATCATCACGTCCTTCACGTCGAAGCCAGCCAGATAGAGGGCGTAAGCCATTTCGCGTTCGCCGTTCGTTCCCTTTTCGCGGATGATGGCGGCGCGGATGCCGCTGGCCTTGCGGCGGTTGGCGTTGATGCCTTGCTGGGCGAAGGTGCCGTCAAATGGTTTGTCGCCGTCGTTGGCCACCGTGTGGACGATGTTGTATTCCAGCGGCTGTTCCTTGTAGTTCTCGTAACGCTGGCGTGCACAGCCGTTGAAGCTCTGCTTCGTGTCGAGCAGGTAAGACGTTTCATACCATACGTCGCGCAGATAGTCGATGCCAAACTGGTAAGTCTGTCCGTCGTGTTCCACCAAGATGTGGCGCTCTTCAGCAGGCTGGCCAATCTTCACGTAGCCGATGCCAGCTTCGTCGAGGATTTCCTTAAATTCCTTCTTGTCTTTGTTGCGCACCTGAACCACGATGGCGGGGTTCTCGGCAAAGAGAATCTTCACGAGGTCGGTGTGCTTGAACTTGTCGACAGAGATTTCAAGACCGCCTTCCGTGTTAGCGAAGCACATTTCGAGCAGACAGGTGATCAAACCGCCGGCAGAGATGTCGTGTCCGGCGAGGATGAGGCCCTTGTTGATGAGTTCCTGAACGGTGTTGAAGGCATCGCGGAAATATTCGGGGTTCTTGACCGTTGGCACGTCAGAGCCCACGAAGCCGCGGCTCTGTGCGAAGGCCGAACCGCCGAGACGGAGGTCGTCGAAGGAGAAGTCGATGTGATAGAGCGTTGTGTGCTTGTCGTTGACAACGACAGGAGACACCACCTTGCGGATGTCGCTCACCTCACCGCCGGCGCTGACGATGACCGTTCCCGGAGAGATGATCTTCTCGCCGTTGGGGTATTGCTGTGAGAGCGAGAGCGAGTCCTTACCCGTCGGCACGTTCACCTTCAAGGCGCAGCAGAAATCGCTCAACGCCTCAACGCCCTTGTAGAGGCGTGCGTCTTCACCCTTCTGTGAGCGGCAAGGCCACATCCAGTTGGCTGAGAGCGAAACGGTGTCGAGACCATTGGCCAGGGGCGCCCAAACGAGGTTGGTCAGCGATTCAGCCACAGAAAGCACACTGCCAGCGGCGGGGTCGGCCAATCCGGCCTGCGGTGCGTGGCCGATGGCCGTGGCGATGCCCTTCTTGCCGCGATAGTCGAGTGCCACCACGCCGCAGTCGGAAAGCGGCAATTGGATTTCGCCCTGCGTCTGCTGGCGGGCCACCTTGCCAGTCACGGAGCGGTCGACCTTGTTGGTCAGCCAGTCTTTGCAGGCAACGGCTTCGAGCTGGAGCACGCGGTTGATATATTCGTCGAGGTGCGACGCATCGTAGGTCACATCCTTATATTTGCGTTCAACGGTTTCGTCCACCATGACCGTCTTCGGAGAGTGTCCGAACATCTGGGCCACGTCGAGGTCAAATGGGCGCTTGCCGTCGCCTTGTTCGAAGGCGAAGTGGGCGTCGCCAGTGGTTTCGCCAACCACATACATCGGGGCGCGTTCGCGCTCTGCAATCTTGCGAACGTGTTCGAGGTGTTCCTCCTGAATGAGCAATCCCATGCGCTCCTGGCTCTCGTTGGCAATGATTTCCTTGGCCGAGAGCGTCTTGTCGCCGATGGGGAGCTTGGTCATGTCAATCAAGCCGCCACATTCCTCCACCAATTCGGAGAGGCAGTTGACGTGTCCGGCCGAACCGTGGTCGTGGATGCTGACAACGGGGTTGACGTCTTCTTCGCAGAGCGCACGCACGAGGTTGTTGGCACGCTTCTGCATTTCCGGGTTGGCACGCTGCACGGCGTTGAGCTCGATGCCGCTTGAATATCGACCCGTGTCGACTGAGCTGACAGAACCGCCGCCGAGGCCGATGCGATAGTTGTCGCCACCGACAACCACCACCTTGTTGCCTTTGACAGGTGTGCCCTTCAGACAGTCGCGCTTCGTGCCGTAGCCAACGCCGCCGGCGAGCATGATCACCTTGTCGTAGCCATATTTCTCACCGTTTTCCTGGTGTTCAAACGTCAAGACAGAACCCGTGATGAGCGGTTGGCCGAATTTGTTGCCGAAGTCGCTCGCACCATTGGAAGCCTTGATGAGAATCTGCTCCGGAGTCTGGTAGAGCCACTGGCGGACGGGCAGAATGTCTTCCCATTCGCGGCCGCCGTCAAGACGCGGATAGGCCGTCATGTAAACAGCCGTTCCGGCAATCGGCCAGGAGCCAACGCCACCGCCCATACGGTCGCGGATTTCACCGCCGGTGCCTGTTGAGGCACCATTGAAAGGTTCAACCGTTGTTGGGAAGTTGTGGGTTTCGGCCTTGAGAGAAATCACGCTCTCGATGTCCTTCACTTGGAAGTAGTCGGAAGTGGCGTGGTCTTTCGGGGCAAACTGTTCCACCACGGGGCCTTCGGCGAAAGCCACGTTGTCTTTGTAGGCCGAAATGATTTTATGCGGATTCTCCTTCGTGGTCTTCTTGATCATGGCGAAGAGCGAAGAAGGCATTTCTTTGCCGTCGATGATAAACGAGCCGCCGAAAATCTTGTGTCGGCAGTGTTCAGAGTTGATTTGGGCGAAGCCAAACACTTCAGAGTCGGTCAGCTGACGTCCCAACTGCTTCTCCACGCCGTGGAGGTATTCGATTTCCGCAGGTGAGAGCGCGAGACCTTCAGCTTCGTTGTAGCTTTCGAGGTCTTCGACATACTGGATGGCGGCCGGCTCGATGTTGACGGTGAAGATGTCCTGGTTGAGCCCGTTGTACATGCGTTGCAGCATGGGGTCGTGCTCAGCGTCTTCACCGCTCACGGGGAAGTACTCTTCAATACGCGCAATGCCGTGGAGATTCATGTTTTGTGTAATCTCTACGGCATTGGTGCTCCAAGGTGTAATCATTTCACGGCGCGGTCCGACATACCAGCCTTCCAAAGTGCTGGCATTTTCGAGCGTGGCATTGCCGAAAAGCCATGAGAGTTCATGGATTTCCTCGCTTGAGAGTTGGTGGTCCACTTGCGTGGCAATCACGCTTTTCTGGGGAGTTCTGAAAAACAATATCATATCAATTGCGTGCTATGTTGATTTTTTCTTTGTGTGATGCGGTGCGTCCTGAGCGTTTCGTCCGATGGAGCCAGGCAGACTCCAGGGCGGGGTTCTCCGACGCCTCTTTTTTCTTGACGCATGGGATTTCTTCAGCCTGCCGGCCTTGTCCTCCCGATTCTTTTGCAAATTTACGATTTGCTGCTAATTGGGCAAAGAGAGTGGGGTGGAAAATCACTTGTTTCTTCATTGTCTGGCGTAAAGCTGTGCCTAAGTGGGCGTTTCTTGTGAAAGATTAAGTTCCGAGAAATCCGGCCGTTGGTTCATCGGCCAACCGTCTTCATTTGGCAATTGCATCGGGCAAAAGCAAGATGTCAAGAGCCAATAAAACCAAATGAAGGAGGGATAAAACTATTTAACGGTTGGCAGTTTTCAATAATTGGGCGAACTTTGCAGGCCGAAAACTTGGTGATGGCGAAAGAAAGCGTTGGCCGGCGAAGGCCCCGTATCTTTTTGCGCCATAGCCTGAAAACAATTCTTACCACTTATACAAATGAGAAGATTAACAGTTATTTTGATGTGCGCCGTTTGTGCCGTCATGAATGTGGCCGCACAAACCGTAGCCTCCTCGCCGACGGCTGTTTCAGCCCTCAAGAGCGGCTACTACGTTTTGAAAATGAAGAGTGACAAGACTGATGCCGACGGCAGTTTTGTTTATCGCAAAGGCTCAAACGTGATGTTTGATGCGAAGGGCGCGGCGCATGATTTGACCGGAAAGGCTGTCGACGATGTTAGCTATGTTTTCTACGTGGCCAACGATGGCGGACAACTGACCATCAAGGCGTTTGATAAAAACAATTATTTCTGGCCTGCCATTCCGGCTCCTAAGGACAACGACGAAGAGTGTAACCCCGGCCAGCAGACGAAAATCGCGCTCGCCGCTTCCGGCCAGAGCTTCACGGCCGTGGCATCTGCCGACGGCTGGAGCTATCTAAAAACGTCGGCCGCTAAGTGTGTGAAGAAGGGAATTACTTGGTGGAGATATAAAACAGAAAACGTGGATGTCTATGTGGTGGCCAACAGCGGCAACGTGTTGGGTTATTGGGACACTGGTGCCAGCGCGTCCAACAATGCGCAGTTCCAGTTCTATGCTGTTGACGATATGTACGATGCCGCAGATGTGGTTTCGTTCAATTATGAATTCTGTTGGAAGGGCGAAGTCAAGAAGTCTCAAGCCGTTTCTTCAGCCATTGCAGGTCGTGCTTTCCCGCAGTTTGCTGGTCTTCCTGACTACGTTGAAGCAGCCGTTCCGACGCGCAAGGTGGAAGCAGGCGATGACGGACAGACCTTCAAGATTGACTGCGTTTCCACTCTGCCTTTCCGATTGAGTACGGACGAAGCGCCTGTATATTATTATTTGGAAAACGTGCAGGGCACGCGCCTCTATAACAATAATGGTTCGTTGGCGTTCCGTGCGGCAGGGCAGGCCGATGAATTGAACAATGTGCGCAACGATTTGTTTTACGTGAAGGGTAATGCCTTCGATGGCTACCAGTTTACGAGCGTGGGCGCTGGCAAGAATTTACATAGCGCTGCCATTATGTCGAGCGTGACTTATCTGGGTTTCAGTGGAGCTCTTTCAAACACCAGCACGTGGGAGATTTTTAAGACCGATGGCGGTTTCGCAGTATGCCCCGTTGTTGGTTCTTCTTCTGTTAAAGGTAAACTGACAGCCGCCAACAACAAGAATTACGCTTGGCGTTTGGACGACGACGCAAAAGGTATCGGCTTCAAGAACTATTCCGCCGACGATGAAGGTTTTGCTTTCCGCATGGTTGAGCCCACCTTCGAAGTGGAACTCTACGATGTTCCTGGTCAGGGCACGTTCAATTCCACCGCTCTGCCGTTTGACTTCACCATTGCCAAGGACTACGACGGCGATGCCAAACTCTACAAGGGAACCGTTGAAGGAAAGGAACTCATGCTGAGCGAAGTGGGCCGTGTGCCAGCCAACGCTGGTGTGATGCTGATGGGAACCAACAGCGAGCAAATCAAACTTGTTGCCACTGCGGGCGTTGAGACTTTGGGAAACAACGACCTCGTCGGCACAACCAGTGAAATCGCGGTGGGTCAACTCGATGATAAACTCATCTTCGGCGTGTCGAACGAGACGGGCCTCGTGGGCTTCTTCTCAACCGATGGCAGTGCTTCGCTCCCCGCCAACCGCGCTTACCTCAACAAGGTGGAAGGTCTCATGGCTGTGATGGTCAACCACGGCGGAAACACCACCGCCATCGGCAACGTGCAGAACAGTCTGCCTGCCAACGCTCCGGTGTACGACCTCAGCGGACGTCGCGTGACGAAGATGGTCAAGGGCGGCCTCTACCTCCAAAACGGACGCAAATTTATTGCCCAGTAAGAACAAACTCAAGAAAAGCTAAGTATGAAAAAGAAATATATTAAGCCCCAGTCGGAGTGCATCAACCTCTTCGCAGAAGGTTCCATGATGATGACTATTAGCGGCGGACAGCACACAGGCGGCTTCGGCAGCAAAACGCAGAGCACCTCAGACTCCTTCAGCGATATGCCTTGGATGGAAACGGAAGAGGACGACGCGGAAGCGTAAGCAGACGTAAGGAAACATTATATAAAACAAAATCGGGCCGGGATTCTCAGCAGAGAGCCCCGGCCCGATTTCGTTGTTTTATACTGGCGGATGTCGGCAGGAATTTGCGGCGACAGCCGTTTGGTAATCACCAATGGTATTTCACCCTTATTAATGGTGAAAGAGTACCTTGACCATGACTTACTTACTAAGGTGTTCAAAATTCCATAAAATCAAGGTTGGTAAAGAGGCGCCAGCGCCCCTGAAAGGTAGGGTGTTCAAAATCGAAACATTTAATATTAGCAGCAGCGCCCTCGCTGCGGAGATTTGCGCTGGCCCCCATAATCGTCTGTTGCGGCGCCAGCATTGTAGCTCACTTTGCTCGCAAAGTGAGG
>ERZ1034710.66-NODE-66-length-53628-cov-115.521569_pt1 | contig 53628 bp, 47 predicted proteins | sample MGYA00520597_ERZ1034710 | MGnify/ENA primary metagenome ERZ1034710 (study PRJEB33766, sample SAMN09781714) | gut metagenome | biome: gut microbiome | host: Homo sapiens | place: Madagascar | study: EMG produced TPA metagenomics assembly of the PRJNA485056 data set... | reverse complement strand
AGCAACGTTGTACTGCCAGCAGAAGAAGCGGAAGAACTGGCACGAATTGCACTGGTATCGCTGGAAGCAGAGCCTGTAAGCCAAACTTACAACTTGCCAGAATTAATCGAAGGCATGGAAGTTTCCATTGATGTAAGCACTTGTGATGTTGATTTAGGTAATCGCTATTTCGGTACCGTCACCGAGGCGTTAGAACTTGATACAGCCAAAAATGGTTACATCCTCCTAGTTCAGGACGCAGAGCCAAACTTCGATGTAAATGGCAACTCTCCGGGAACTCCGGATAGTTGGATAAGCTGTAGTGATCGAATGCCTGAAAAGGGCCAGAACGTGCTTATTTCGGTGAATTTCGATAGCTCTCAGGTTGAACCGCTAATATGCTCCGCACGCTATACCGGAAGCACCTTTCGGCGCGGAGATGCAACGATTAAGCCGGGTAATGGTATTGAGCAAGCAACTCACTGGATGCCGCTACCGGAACCGCCGCTGGAGGTGAAGTGATGAACAACTTAATGATCGACCTTGAGACGATGGGGAAAAATAAGGATGCACCGATCGTTTCCATTGGCGCGGTGTTCTTCACTCCAGAAATCGGAGACATCGGACAAGAATTCTATACGGTTGTTAGCCTGGAAAGTGCTATGGAGCAAGGAGCTACACCTGACGGCGATACCATCCTGTGGTGGTTGAAACAAAGCCCTGAAGCACGAGCTGCAATCTGTATTGATGATACTTTGTCGATCAGCGATGCTCTCTCAGAACTAAATCATTTCATTAACCGGCACGCAGACAATACGAAATATTTAAAAGTCTGGGGTAACGGAGCCACCTTCGACAACGTAATTTTACGTGGAGCTTATGAGCGAGCAGGACAAATCTGCCCGTGGGCATACTGGAATGACCACGATGTACGCACGATCGTTACGCTTGGGCGTTCCATCGGATTCGACCCCAAAATGGACATGCCTTTCGATGGCGAACGGCACAACGCCCTGGCTGATGCCCGTCATCAGGCAAAATATGTTTCCGCTATCTGGCAGAAATTAATTCCTGCCACCAGCACAGAATTATGATTTTCCCGGGTGCAGCCGGTTTTGATGGAGAAAATTATGAACACCTTGTTTTTACTGATGGCTGAATTCAATACCCCAAACATTGAACTCTCAGCAGTTAGCCAAAAGTACTTTGGTATGAGTCCAGCCACGGCAGAAGCAAAAGCAAACGCTTGTAAGTTGCCCGTTCCAACATATCGCATCGGCACATCACAAAAAGCAAAACGTTGCATCAATATTCAGGATCTTGCGGAATACATAGACAAAAGGCGAGAAGAAGGACGTATCGAGTGGGAACAGGTCAGAACAGTCAAACAGAAGGGCAAAGAAAATCACTAAAGAAAAAACCCGCCTGAAGGCGGGTTTTCAAAAAGCACCAGCTATGATCATGCTGCTTTGAGACGACGAAGCTTACCCTGCTGCTCTTTACCAGAGACAGTAGCGTGAGTGAACGCATTAGGAGCAGCCTTCATCAGAACTTCAACAGCAGCACCCATACCTACGAATGCTTTCATTGTGTCGAACTTAACCTGTGGCTTGGTTGCTTTTTGATCTTCCATAGAAAACTCCAGAAGTTATACCGAAACAATTCCTGTTGTTTACTCATCATCAATAGATGATACGCAATATTTATTTTTAAATTTAAGGTTCTTTGGCGTAACTTCATCAGAGATATCAAAACCGTCCAGAATTCTATTGAATGTAGCTTCTGGCATATCATCATGAACAGAAATCTCACCCGATCGCTGCTTTCTAACCATGTTATCCACTCGCCAAATTATAGCTTCAGCGTAAACAACATAACTTGGATGCTTGATAAAGCGATGATCACCAGAATTCAAGACGCAAGACGGATCGTGGGGGACACCATCCTTGATACTAGAAATATTAACAACTAAAACACAATAACAATCGTTAACGGGGTAATAAACAGGATCATTACAAATCACATGAAGATGATTGCATGGTCCAGTTGGGGCAAGCACAGTTCCTTTCCTGTATGGCTGATAATCCGTCATGATAATTGCAAAGAAAATTCCTTAAGTTTCTGAGATTCTTCCATTTTGCCAATTATGCGATTAGCCTCATCCTCGCTTTTACCCTCACTGATCAGCATTTCTTTCAGGTCTATAGGCTTACGAGAATTGCCAGGATCGTGCCACTCTGGACAAACGCTTTCTAAATGCGTCATATTTGCGAGATCAAATCGGTTCATATGCCCATACCGAGAATAGATTTCATCTAAAATCCGGATATCTGCACGACTCAATTCATCAAAGACCTCGTCTGCATCCATTTCCCTCGGATCTGAACGCAACGATACATTATGCCCGTTCGTCTCTATCAAGTTGTACCAGTAGTCACCAATGCCTTCAGCCTTACCGCGAATCAAGTTCAGCGTATTCGACATGACTGGTCCAAATTTCATAGAGTAAAGGCTATCTTCGCCGATCATCCTGCCATGCTTCAAAATCGACTGGCGGTTAGACAGATAGAGCAGCTTCATCAATTTCAGATATGCCATGCGCCCACCTCTCTTAAGAAGTAGGTATGCAGCCATTTGAGCTACTTTTTCTTCGCAAAACATATAAGAAACCTCAAAGATAGTGAACTTTATAATTATTCTCGATACTTCATGGGTTGCTTCATCACCAACATGAGCTTCTTATGGTGTGCCCACTTGGGCCTAAGCAACCAGTTACCTCGTTTGTCAAGTTTATAGCTGGCTTTAACCATGGTCAATTGAAGTGATGAGCAAATGATGCTTTCTAAGAATAACAGGTTCCCAATAGGCTCCCACAAAGTGTATAACTACTTGTTTTTCAAAAACGGTACATCCTATCGAGCATTGGTGCAACGCTAAACCGACCACTCCAGTGAACGTCAGTTTTTTCAGGCATTGCGCTGGTTTGGTTGATTTTTTGCATTTCAGAATTACCGTGCATTTTCAAATGTAGAGATTATTTTATCGATATATCATGGGGTTATGTTATTCAGCATCACTATTCAGGAGGCTCAATAGCGGGGTACTATACCATAACAACAGGAAGCGCCTGTCTCATTGCAAAAGAAAATTGAGATCCTCTCAAGGCATGAAGCTCTCACGAAGTGATGGAAATAATCTTATTAGCCGTTAACTTTGTTAAGGCCAATGATAAACAATCCAGGTTCGACGATAAATAAAAAATCACACATTAAACTCTGGTGATATATCTCCCTGCTAATAGCATTGATAGAGAAAAAAGAACCCAATAAATATTGGGTCCTTTTATATAATGCCTTCCATACTATCGAAGAACTTCACATATTATTTCTCCGATTTAACCCCGAACAAATCATAAATTAATTTAGAAGTGTCTGTAAGTATTTTAATCTCTTCCTTTGAGGTTGGGTCAAACGACTTCGCGAAGCTAATTAATTGTGGTGCAGCATCTCGCATTTTGCTTAAAATATCAGGATCGAGCGTTCCTTCATTCACCAGATGTGACATCTTATCCAGATAGCCATCAAAATTCATTTCTCCCCCATCAGCCAGACGCTTCATCTCTCCCAGGTACTTCTTCATATCACGTTGAGATAATTTTTCAAACTGAGCTTTCAGGTAGCTCTCATTATTTTCATTAATATACACTGTTTCTGATAAATCTGCGTAGGCACTAGAATATGAAAGTGAAATTAACAGCGAAGCAAATAATTTTAAGCTGTTGTCATCATGTTCCTGGCAGGCATTAACAAACGTTAAAAAACCAGAACCTATTGCTTGAAAATGTATATTCGCTAAAGGTTCATTATCCTTAGATTCCTCATAAAATAGCTGAACCGTGGAGGGAAGGCCATTCTTAGTTTCTACATCAAAAGTACATTGTTCAATGGGAGTCGCATCTTTATTATCCCCAGGATTACATATACTATTAATCGCGAAATGAAAAATAGCCCGGTCAACAACTGATGCAATAAAGTCACGATCGTTTAAATCCTCATCAGTGCAATCGTCAATATACTTATTGACCCACATTTTGAGATCATTTATTTGCTCAATTAAAAACACATTTTTTTACGTGCATGCCATAAATTATGCGTGATTCGTTGAATAAACAAATCTATTTTTGCAATAATTATATCCCGATGACGCAGCGCTGCATAATCAATAGATTTACCATATATATTATTTAATTTACCTTTGATTGAACCTCTATTATCTAATTTATCTTTGATTGCATCTTCATTATCGAATTGATTTGAATTGAGTGTTTTATTAAAGTATCCAGTTGCACCGGGTATTATCTTCAACATGATTCATCTACCTTTTTTGTCGTACCGTGTCCTCCTTATAATTCTTTTGCCATCTGGTCACTATCAAAAATCGCTCATAATTTCTGAACTACAGGTATGCGTTTAAACCCAGTTAAATAAATAGCGAGTTAACTTGAAGCAATTTATTTAAAAATGAATTATTAATTATTATCGTGTTGATAATGGTACGACAAGGCAACACAACACCTTACCTACAAAACAGAAAATCAACATTACGGCAACAATAAGGGTTCTCGGTGTTTTTCCTGGAACATGGTAAAGTAAGGACATTCTTAACCCCCACTTTGAGGTGCCCGATGGAAAAGACCACAACGCAGGAGTTATTAGCGCAGGCTGAAAAAATCTGCGCGCAGCGTAATGTGCGCCTGACCCCACAGCGCCTGGAAGTGTTGCGCCTGATGAGTCTGCAGGATGGCGCTATCAGCGCTTATGATCTGCTTGATTTACTGCGCGAAGCTGAACCGCAAGCCAAGCCGCCAACGGTTTATCGCGCGCTGGATTTTCTGCTTGAGCAAGGTTTTGTGCATAAGGTGGAATCCACCAACAGTTATGTGCTCTGTCATCTGTTCGACCAGCCCACGCATACGTCAGCCATGTTTATATGCGATCGCTGCGGCGCGGTGAAAGAAGAGTGTGCAGAAGGCGTGGAAGACATTATGCATACGCTGGCGGCAAAAATGGGGTTTGCCCTGCGGCATAATGTGATTGAAGCACATGGGCTCTGTGCGGCATGCGTGGAAGTGGAAGCGTGTCGTCATCCTGAACAGTGCCAGCATGATCACTCTGTGCAGGTGAAAAAGAAACCGCGTTAAGAGGGCGTACATCCTTGTACACGTCGGGCAGGAGGGATTAATTACCAGCGATATTCATTGCGGGTTTCCCAATCCACGACCTCTTTTTCTGCCTGATCTTTCTGATAACCATAACGTTCCTGGATTTTACCGACCAGTTGATCACGTTTACCTTCAATGATCGTCATATCATCATCGGTCAGTTTGCCCCATTGCTCTTTCACTTTACCTTTAAACTGTTTCCAGTTACCGCCGGCTTCATCTTTATTCATAATCAAGACCTCATCGTTAGGTTGTGAATGAGAGTACGTTCACTTTTCTTCTGAACGTGAGATTAAGTGTAGTCAGCAATTTGGCTTAGGATAATTTATTCAGAATTTTTAACCGTCACGTTGCGGCAAACCAGGTACCGTTGCGCCAGTGACGCCGCCAGATAGCCGCCAGAGAAAGCCCGCGCAACGCCAGAAAGACGGTTAATGCCAGCCACAAACCATGATTACCCAGCCACGGCAGCGTAAGGAGCGTCTGCGCAAAACCTGCGGCGGCCACCGCCATACTGTTACGCATTTCGGCGGCACGCGTTGCGCCTATAAACATGCCGTCCAGCAGATAACACCAGACGCCAACCAACGGCAAAATCACCTGCCAGATAAGATAGCGGTCAGCCAGCTGCTGAATCTGGGTTAACGACGTCAGCAACGCAATGATGTGTTCCCCTGCCAGCAAATAAACCACCGAAAACAGTAACGCTACAATCCCCGACTGGCGGCACGCTGCCCGCCATACATCCAGCAACTGGCTACCGTCGCGCGCACCGTATGCCTGACCGGAGTGCGCTTCAACCGCGTAGGCAAAACCATCAAGCGCATAGGCGGTAAAGGTGAGTAGCGTCATCAGAACCGCGTTAACAGCGATAATGTCACTCCCCAGTCGCGCACCAAGTACGGTGATCGCGCCGAAACAGAGTTGCAACAACAGCGAACGCAGCATGATATCGCGGTTAAGCGCCAGCAAGCGACGGAAGTTTCCTCGCCAGGCAGTTTTCAGTATTTCGCCGGAAATTCCGCGTAGTTTGAGGATTTTACGCACCATTAGCAGACCAATCAGCAATGTTGCATATTCCGCAATAACCGTCGCCAGCGCCGCGCCCTGCACGTTCATATGCAGCCCCATCACCAGCCAGACATCCAGCACAATGTTGAGGATATTGCCGACCACTAACAAAATTACTGGCGCACGGGCATATTGCACGCCGAGTAACCAACCGAGTAATACCAGATTCGCCAGCGACGCCGGTGCGCTTAACCAGCGGATTTCAAGAAAGCGCCGCGCCTGTTCCAGGACTGCTTCACTACCGCCAACAATATGCAGCGCCAGATCGATAATAGGTGTACGCAGCAGCGCAATTAACGCCCCAGCCCCCAATGCCAACAGCAACGGTTGCACCAGCGCACGGGCTAATGCCTGAGGATTTTTGGCACCATAAGCCTGCGCAGTCAGCCCGGTGGTGCTCATGCGTAAAAACAGCAACAGCATAAAGAGAAAGCTGGTCGCCGTTGCACCAACCGCCACGCCGCCCAAATAAACCGGGCTATCAAGATGACCAATTACCGCCGTATCGACCAGTCCCAGCAACGGAACGGTGATATTGGAGAAAATCATGGGTAAGGCGAGATGCCAGAGTGCTTTATCAGATGAAGTGAGGAATGCCATGCAGACAAGCCTGATGAAGAGAGATGAAAAACAAACCGCGACGCCAGGCGGCATCGCGGTCTCAGAGATATGTTACAGCCAGTCGCCGTTGCGAATAACCCCAACCGCCAGCCCTTCAATGGTGAAGCTCTGCTGACGAAGGTCAACGACAATTGGTTTAAACTCGCTATTTTCTGGCAACAGTTCGACTTTATTGCCCTGTTTTTTCAGGCGCTTAACGGTAACTTCGTCATCAATACGTGCGACAACGACCTGACCGTTACGTACATCCTGAGTTTTATGCACTGCCAGCAAGTCGCCATCCATAATGCCGATATCTTTCATCGACATCCCGCTGACGCGCAGCAGGAAATCAGCATTCGGCTTGAACAAGGAAGGATCGACCTGATAATGACCTTCAATATGCTGTTGCGCCAGAAGCGGTTCACCGGCAGCCACACGACCTACCAGCGGCAACCCTTCTTCCTCTTCCTGCAACAGACGAATCCCGCGTGATGCGCCGGAAACAATTTCAATAACGCCTTTGCGTGCCAGCGCCTTCAGATGTTCTTCAGCCGCGTTTGGGGAACGGAACCCCAAACGCTGCGCGATTTCCGCACGCGTCGGCGGCATACCTGTCTGGCTGATGTGATCACGGATGAGATCAAACACCTCTTGTTGCCTGGCCGTTAACGCTTTCATTCCGCCCCCTGGGTGTATATACAGTTATGCTGTGAGTATATACAGCGAAAGGCGATTTTGGAACCATAAACTGCACAATAAACCAGAGATTTATCGAATTCTGGAAGGGTTATCCAAAATGCGACCATAACAGGATGCACCAGGTTATCACGGCGACGATAATCGCAATCAGCACCGCGGCGGATCCCATATCTTTTGCGCGTCCGGAAAGCTCATGGTATTCAGAGCCAATTCGGTCAACCACTGCTTCGATGGCGCTATTGAGGATTTCCACAATCATCACCAGCATCACGGAGCTGATAAGCAGCACGCGGGTAATCGCGTCCACATCCAGCCAGCAGGCAATGACCACCGCCAACAATACCGCTACGCCTTCCTGACGGAATGCCGCTTCGTTGATCCATGCAGCGCGTAAACCTTTCCAGGAATAGCCAGCAGCTTTGATAATTCGGGTGAATCCAGTGGTATTATTGGCCATTGAAAGAACCTTTTTACATTATGAGCGTCAATATCAGTGTACCGTTAAATCCGATGATTCGGGTTTGCGTAACGCCGCGCGAAACATGAGCGGATACCACAGAATTTCCCATGACTTTCTGCTATCCTTGCCGCGCATTTGCATTATTAACCAGAGGCTTTACATCGTTTATGTCCGGCTGGCCACGAATTTACTACAAATTACTGAATTTACCATTAAGCATCCTGGTAAAAAGCAAGTCTATTCCGGCAGATCCTGCCCCGGAACTGGGGCTGGATACCTCTCGTCCAATTATGTACGTTTTACCGTACAACTCGAAAGCAGATTTGCTGACGTTGCGCGCCCAGTGTCTGGCACATGACTTGCCTGACCCGTTAGAGCCGCTGGAAATCGACGGCACGCTACTGCCGCGCTATGTGTTCATTCACGGCGGGCCGCGTGTGTTCACCTATTACACGCCGAAAGAAGAGTCTATTAAGCTATTCCACGACTATCTCGATTTGCACCGCAGCAACCCAAATCTGGATGTGCAGATGGTGCCAGTATCGGTGATGTTTGGTCGTGCGCCGGGGCGTGAAAAAGGCGAAGTAAACCCGCCGCTGCGTATGCTTAACGGCGTACAGAAATTTTTCGCCGTACTGTGGCTCGGTCGCGACAGTTTTGTGCGTTTCTCGCCGTCAGTGTCGCTGCGCCGTATGGCGGATGAACACGGCACGGATAAAACTATTGCTCAGAAACTGGCGCGCGTGGCGCGTATGCACTTTGCCCGTCAACGTCTGGCTGCCGTAGGCCCACGTCTGCCTGCTCGTCAGGATCTGTTTAATAAGCTGCTCGCCTCCCGCGCCATTGCCAAAGCGGTAGAAGATGAAGCGCGCAGCAAAAAAATCTCCCATGAAAAAGCGCAGCAGAACGCGATTGCGCTGATGGAAGAGATTGCGGCGAATTTCTCTTACGAGATGATCCGCCTGACTGATCGTATTCTGGGCTTCACCTGGAACCGACTTTACCAGGGCATCAACGTCCATAACGCTGAGCGCGTTCGCCAGCTGGCCCACGACGGTCATGAGCTAGTGTATGTGCCTTGCCACCGCAGTCACATGGACTACCTGCTACTTTCTTACGTGCTGTATCACCAGGGGCTGGTGCCGCCGCATATCGCCGCCGGGATCAACCTGAATTTCTGGCCGGCCGGGCCGATTTTCCGCCGTCTGGGGGCGTTCTTTATTCGCCGTACGTTTAAAGGCAATAAACTTTATTCTACCGTTTTCCGGGAGTATCTCGGCGAACTGTTCAGCCGTGGTTATTCCGTCGAGTACTTCGTGGAAGGCGGTCGTTCCCGTACGGGGCGTTTGCTGGATCCGAAAACCGGTACGCTGTCGATGACCATTCAGGCGATGCTGCGTGGCGGCACGCGTCCGATTACGCTGATTCCGATCTACATCGGTTATGAGCACGTCATGGAAGTGGGTACTTACGCCAAAGAACTGCGCGGTGCGACGAAAGAGAAAGAGAGCCTGCCGCAGATGCTGCGCGGTTTAAGCAAGCTGCGTAATCTCGGTCAGGGTTACGTCAACTTCGGTGAACCAATGCCGTTGATGACCTACCTTAACCAGCACGTACCAGACTGGCGTGAATCTATCGATCCCATCGAAGCGGTGCGTCCGGCCTGGTTAACGCCGACGGTCAATAATATTGCTGCCGATCTGATGGTACGCATTAACAACGCAGGCGCGGCAAACGCCATGAACCTGTGTTGTACTGCGCTTCTGGCATCACGTCAGCGCTCACTCACCCGCGAGCAGTTAACCGAGCAACTCAACTGCTACCTGGATCTGATGCGCAACGTACCTTACTCCACGGACTCTACCGTTCCTTCAGCCAGCGCCAGCGAGCTTATCGATCACGCGCTGCAAATGAACAAGTTTGAAGTCGAGAAAGACACTATCGGCGACATCATCATTCTGCCACGCGAGCAAGCGGTGCTGATGACCTACTATCGCAACAACATTGCGCATATGTTGGTGCTGCCTTCGCTGATGGCGGCAATTGTCACCCAGCATCGCCACATCTCCCGCGACGTATTGATGGAGCACGTCAATGTGCTTTACCCAATGCTGAAAGCGGAGCTGTTCCTGCGCTGGGATCGCGACGAGTTGCCGGACGTTATTGATGCGCTGGCAAATGAGATGCAACGTCAGGGGCTGATTACCCTGCAAGATGATGAGTTGCATATCAACCCGGCGCATTCTCGCACGCTACAGCTGCTGGCCGCAGGCGCGCGCGAAACGCTGCAACGTTATGCCATCACCTTCTGGTTGTTGAGTGCCAACCCGTCGATCAACCGCGGTACGCTGGAGAAAGAGAGCCGCACCGTCGCGCAACGTCTCTCCGTGCTGCACGGCATCAACGCGCCGGAGTTCTTCGACAAGGCGGTGTTCAGTTCTCTGGTGCTGACGCTGCGTGATGAAGGGTATATCAGCGATAGCGGCGATGCCGAACCGGCAGAAACGATGAAGGTTTATCAGTTGCTGGCGGAGTTGATTACATCAGACGTGCGTTTGACGATTGAGAGTGCGACGCAGGGCGAAGGGTAATCAGAGAGAATTGCCGGATGCGGCGAAAACGCCTTATCCGGCCTTCCATAATCTGCAAATTCAATAAATTGCGATGTGTTGTGTAGGCCTGAGAAGCGCCGCGCATCAGGCAACCCAGAAGAAAGCCGGATGATCATCCGGCTTTTTTACATCATCAGAAATGCCAGTAACTCATTGCCAGCCCTAAAAATAGTACCAGACCAACATAGTTATTATTCATAAATGCTTTAAAGCAGGCTTCACGCTCGCGGTTGGCAATCAGTTTTTGTTGATAAACAAACAGCGCGCCAGCCACCACAATTGACCAGTAATATCCCCAGCCTAAGCCATTTAACTCACCGATGATCGCCATCAGTGCCAGTACGCCAATCTGCAAAATACCAATAATCAATTTATCGTATTGGCCGAACAGGATTGCCGTGGATTTAATGCCAATCTTCACATCATCATCGCGGTCAACCATCGCATACTGCGTGTCGTAAGCCACCGCCCAGAGAATATTGGCGAGGAACATTAACCAGCAACTCAATGGCACCGACTCACTCACAGCGGCAAAAGCCATTGGAATCGACCAGCCAAACGCCGCGCCCAGCACCACTTGCGGTAGATGGGTATACCGCTTCATAAATGGGTATACCCACGCCAGCGCCAGCGCGGCAATCGACAACAGAATAGTCATCGTATTCAGCGTCAGCACCAGTAAAAATGAAATCAATACCAGCACTACAAACAGCGCGCGCGCCTCTTTCTCCGTTACCGCGCCGCTGGGAAGCGGTCGGTTCGCCGTGCGCTTAACATGACCATCAAACTTGCGGTCAGCATAATCATTCACCACACATCCGGCAGCGCGCATCAGCCAGACACCCGCGACAAACACCGCCAGGATCCAGAGCTGAGGAACGCCCGGTGTCGCCACCCACAACGCCCATAATGTTGGCCAGAGCAGCAGTAACGCGCCAATTGGCTTATCCGTACGCATTAAGCGATGAAACGCCAGCAGCTTATTCTGCGTCAGACTCCACTCCATATTTTTTTCCTCTTAGTACAACGGTGACGCCGGTAAAAACAGTTCTGTTAGCAACAGCGGTTTACCGCTTAATCGCAGGCGGGAACGTCGCCCCCACAGTCCGGCATCACGGCCTATCTCAATAAAGTCCCGGGTTAATGTCGATGATGTGAACAGATAGCGTCCTAACGGCGTTTTACCCAATTTTTGTAACGCCAGCTCCGGCCCGCTTAACGTTGACACAGGAACGACGGTACGACCGGCAAGCCACGGTTCACCATCGGCACATAACAAAATTTCACGTAACCAGTAACGAGACTCTTTCGGCAGCAGCGGCAGTTCTTCGGGAATTTCATTCTGCTCGACAAACCCTTCGCGGATCATCGTCACGCTCACCGTTTTTCCCTGCTGTTCAAAACGTTTTGTCATGGAATCTTCCAGCAACAGCCAGTCGAGCAGTTGCGGCTCCAGGGCAGGGATCTCTTTAAAATAGCGCAGCGCACGCAGTTGCGTTAACGCGGGGTGTGACATGCCGAACTCTCCGTTACATAACGTAAAGGCATTGTATCGCAGAAAAGTGTTTACGGGAGATGTAAAGCAAATTAAGTGATCTAATGCGCAACAAAAACGCAACAATCGCATGAAGTGGTAAAACGCTGTTGAACCTTACGCTTTGCCGATGCCCGTGCTGGCGAGGGCAACCATAGGGGCATCACCGCCCATGATGCCAGGAATGGTGATGTTTTCCTTTACTTAAATACCTTTATTCTTTATACGAGTAGCTCGCCAACTCGCAGTAAAAATGGGGAAAAGTGCATGTTTATCCTGAGATTTAGAGCCGAAAAGTGTTTCCGGAGTAAGATTAACAGGCAATATCTCATGTCTGGATTTGTAGATATACGTGGAATTCCAATTGGTATCTTTTGTAGGATTCAACATATCATGTAAGCGCTGGGAGCTTACCACCATAACAGGCCCATCATCGACAGAGGAGAACAGGATAAATATATTATCGTCTCGTGTTAATTTATTAGTGTTAAAGGTTCTTAACTTTTCTTCAGTTTCTATAAATATAGGTGAAACATCATCACTACGAATCCACTCTTTATAAAGATACCAGGCATTTGCTTTGATCATATCATCCGTTGATCGTAAGGCCTGATCGATAAGTTGGATAAAAAAATTGTTATTTTTATCAATCAGCCCTTTATTCATATTAAATCTGTTAATAAAATGGATCATCTGTTGGGTATCGAAATTCACCTTACTGAATCGATGTTGACGCATAAAATTATCGAACTTGTCATCTTCACCAGAATGTATATAACCACGTATAATTGGATCTTTTATATAAGGACAATGGTTAAATGTTTTCTTCATATTCTCAATAAAGTTTTTATTAACAATATTAAGAATCTTTAATTGCATCACCAGTTTTACTGCCAGAACGGATTTCAATATCATTGCATTATCTGGCAATGTATCAATCATTTTTATAATGTTATTGATATAACCATCGAGATCTTCATTCCAAAATATATCTGAATAATCAATAGTTAATTCCAATTGTTCTGTAATGCAATCTTTAAAATTCCCTGTCGATATTCGCACATGATCAAACATAACAGCTGTCATATTCGATTTAATAAATGATATTTCTTTGGCAGACAGAAACTCTGCTCTGGTGAAGTGCGAAGCGTAAAGATAACAATTATCGAAGTTTGAATTTCTAATCTGACATTCGCGAAAATTACTCTGAGTAAGTTGACTCTGCGAGAAGTCAACTGTATCAAGAATATTTTTGCTGAAATCGACACATTCACCACTCGCTTTGATAAAAATCACATTGTGTAAACGTCGACATCTAAATATGACATTATCAACTATTGCAGTAGTAAAATTGGAATCCCCAATTTCTTTACATTCGAATGTTACATGTTGTAGATTTGATGATAAAAAAGACACCTTCGATATAACGTCACCTTTAAAATGACAACTTGTTAAATCCAAATCAGACAGGTCGATATACCCCTGCGCATCTTTATCCATCAGAAAATTGCAAGCGCATTCAATTTTTTTCATTTCTGTAGAATTTTACACTTATAGTATCATTACTGATTGAGACTTCACGAAACAAATTTATTGCATGATTTTTTCGTTCCGTTGTTTTATATTTGAAAAAATATTGCTGATATAAATAAAGTTATCTCTGTTTAAACCTGGCACCCCATTGAAATTACGTAGTAAATCAAGATCTACTATATTATTTCCTTGCACCACATCATGTTTCATCAAAGAGTTATTGCCGCCAGAATTTGGGATATGACTTATCATAAAACCTCTGCATAACAGAAATAAAATAACATGGAAAAGTAGCCTGAATGTCCAGACACTACCGGCGAAAGGAAAAGAATCTCTGATAAGGCATTGAGATAATGGATATTCTTAGTGAAGAAGAAGTGAGTTACTATAAAAAATCGCTCATATCCCAGGAAGGAAGCATAAAAAAAGGTGCGCCAGGAGACGCACCAGTTGTTGCAAAATCAGCACTGTGGGGCGTAATTACCCCTTGCCTTTTACACTGCTGATAAAGGTGGAACGGGCAGATGTCGATCCCAGGCGTTCAGCTTCATCAAGCAGTTTTAACGCCTTATCAACATCACCTTTCGCGACAGCGTTTTTGATCGCGGTATTAAAATAACTTTCCGTGTCGTTGAGCATCGGCTCGCTTTTCTTCACCGGTGCCGGAGCGGGTGCAGCCACAGCTGGTGCCGCCGTGTTACCTACCGTAACCGGAGCTGGAGCGGAAGAACCAAATAAAGGTCCTACCAACACGCTGGAGCTGGAGTTCGTTTTCACTTTCAGTTTCAGTAAGCCATCGGTGGTATGACGAGCAACCGGATCGGGGATATCCGGGATCGAGTTACCGACGCCCTTGGCATAGGCTTTAGCCGGGTCGAGCAGTTGGGTCGTCTGCTGGAGATCTTTTTCCGTGGTAAAGACCAGAACATAAAGTTTTTGCTGCCCCAACGCCGGTGTCAGGCGCATAACGCCTTCCAGCCGATCTGCACTCATCACGCCTGGTTCCTGGTAGGTGAAATAACTGCTGGGGAAGAAGGCTGATGGGGTCATGTTCTGATCAAGAATCAGCACGTTCGGCGCAAAAACGCTGGTTTGTTTGTCCACTTCGCTGGTCAGCGTCAGGGTCAGTTCGCCAATGTTTGCCGGGACGCTGTACGCAGCAACCGGACCACTGATGCCAGCAACGTTCAGTTGTTGGCCGCCGGTCGCCAGTTGGGTGGTCTGGGTTTTAGATTGATCGACCGGTGTCCAGGTGAGTTGTTGCAGCGCGGCAGATGGAATGGCTGGCGCGTCGCTGGTGTTTTGCGGTACGTAGTTAACATCGGCAAGGCTGATTCCAGGCGCGCTTGCCAGTAACCCTGCTGATAAACAGAGGGCGATGAGACTTTTATTCATTTTCATTGTTTTCACCTCAAAATCTGGAGCTCAGCGGTAGCCAGGCAATAGCGCGCTAAACCCGATAATCAGAGGGGCTTTCGCCCCTTTCAGATAATGACAACCTGTTTTTATGCCGGATGCGGCGTAAACGCCTTATCCGGCCTACATTTGACAGCCGTTGTAGGCCTGATAAGACGCGCAAGCGTCGCATCAGGCGTTGGTTGCCGGATGCGGCGTAAACGCCTTATCCGGCCCAGGTTTTGCTATTACCACCAGATTTCCATCTGGGCACCGAAGGTCCACTCGTCGCTGTCGCCACGACCGAAGCTGCCGCCGTTGAAATCAGCAGGAACGGCTTTGCCGAAGTTAGTGTTGGTATTGGCGTTACCGGTGTAGTCGTAACCCCATTTCTCATCCCACTTGGCGTAGGTTGCGAAGACACGAATAGCCGGGCGTGACCAGATGCTGTCGCCAGCCTGCCATTGTTGTGCGAGGGTAATTTTGTACTGATTGTTCTTGTCGCCGGTGCGCTGGGATTCGACGTTGTCGTAGCCGATTTCCATCACGGTGCTCATGATTGGCGTCCACTTGTACATCGGGCGAATACCGACGGTCCACCACTTGGTGCCGTTGTCGTTATCCCAGTTGATATCCTGGTACATACCCACGTACATCATGTCCCAGTTATCGCCCATGGAGATCGCACCGTGGTCGAGGATACGCAGCATGTGACCGTTGTTGTTGATATTGTAGGCAAATTTTTCGTTATCAAACGCGACGCCAGAACCCTGCGACAGACCTTTACCCTGCGAGGTCATCGAGTCAGTAGCGTACTGAACAACAAACTTGTTAAAGCCCTTCAGGACACTCTGAGTATGTTCAGCAGTGAATAACCAGCCGTCTTTCGATGCGCCATCAACCAGACGATAGTTATCACGCAGGTTGGCACGACCGTAGTCGACACCCAGTTCTAATGTGCCGCCCGGGTTGATTTCCATCTGCGCTAAACGCACATCGAAAACGTCGTTCGCGGTTTCGTTGGTATAGTCATAAATATTGTTGCTGGCGAAAGAGGAAGAACCACCAGCTTCAGAGGAGCGGGTTGCTGCCAGAGAGAGTTTACCGAAGCCAACATCGATGTTTTCCAGACCGGCACCAGGACCAGAAATATCCCAGTAGTAGAAGTCGATCATATGAACGTCATGACGTTGGTAGAAGCGCTTACCTGCCCAGATGGTGGAACCTGGCAGCCATTCGATCAGGTTTTTACCCTGCACGTTTGCTTCACGGAAGGCCGGATCGGTAGCTTCCCAGTCATTCTGTTGCGCGACGGAATAGGCCACGTTAGTGTCGAAATAGAAGCTCTTATCGCCCTCTTTCCACACTTCCTGACCCAATTTTAATTCAGCATAAGTTTCACATTCGTTGCCAAGACGGTATTTACTTTGAGCACCGGTAGTCTGGAAACACTGTTGTTCACCGCCGCTACCTGTCCAGCCAATACCGGAACGTGCATAGCCGTGGAAATCAACAGCCATTGCCTGAGCAGACATTACGCCCGCTGCGACGGCAACCGCCAGAGGAAGTTTGCGCAGAGTAATCATCATTCTATCTCCTGAGTCATTGCTTTTCTTTTTTCACATCACCTGTGACAGGCTTTGTGTGTTTTGTGGGGTGCTTAAACGCCCGGCTCCTTATGCAGTCGACGACATGCAGTGCCATCCTCACGGAACAGATGGCAACGCTCTGGCGGCAGGCCGATAGCGAATGTGGCACCTTCTTCTACCAACACCACGTCGTTCTGGCGGTACACCAGGTTTTGACGAATGGAAGGGATCTGGATATGGATTTGGGTTTCGTTGCCGAGTTGCTCGACGACCTGAACTTCACCCTCAAGGATGACGTCAGCGATATCACTCGGCAGTAGATGTTCCGGGCGAATACCCAGCGACATATTGGCTCCAACCTGGACATCACGGCTTTCAACTGGCAGCCAGACTTGCTGACGATTTGGCATCGGCAGCTCCACCTGCACTTGATCGATTGCGGTGGCGGTCACTTTTACCGGCAGGAAGTTCATCTTTGGCGAACCGATAAATCCGGCGACAAAACGGTCTGCCGGATAGTGGTACAGCTCCAGCGGTTTCCCAACCTGCGCCACGCGACCGGCGTCCAGCACCACGATTTTGTCGGCCAGCGTCATCGCTTCGACCTGATCGTGGGTGACGTAAATCATTGTGCGGCCCAGGCGTTTATGCAGACGGGAGATTTCGATACGCATTTGCACACGCAGTGCAGCATCGAGGTTGGAGAGCGGTTCATCGAGCAAAAATACGCTTGGCTCGGCCACCAGCGTACGGCCAATCGCCACACGCTGACGCTGACCGCCAGAGAGCGCTTTCGGTTTGCGATCCAGCAAATGCGCCAGTTGCAGCACTTCCGCCACCTGGTTAACGCGTTGGTTAATCACCTCTTTTTTTGCGCCTGCCAGTTTCAGGCCAAATGACATATTTTCTGCTACTGACAGGTGGGGATAGAGCGCGTAAGACTGAAACACCATACCAACGCCGCGTTCTGCTGGCGGAGTGTCATTCATCCGTTTCTCACCGATGAACAGGTCGCCGCTGGTGATCGTCTCAAGCCCGGCAATCATGCGCAGTAAAGTCGATTTACCGCAGCCAGACGGTCCGACAAACACCACGAATTCACCTTCATGGATATCGAGATTGATATCTTTCGATACCACGACCTCGCCCCAGGCTTTCGTTACATTTTGCAGCTGTACGCTCGCCATGCCCTTCTCCCTTTGTAACAACCTGTCATCGACAGCAACATTCATGATGGGCTGACTATGCGTCATCAGGAGATGGCTTAAATCCTCCACCCCCTGGCTTTTTTATGGGGGAGGAGGCGGGAGGATGAGAACACGGCTTCTGTGAACTAAACCGAGGTCATGTAAGGAATTTCGTGATGTTGCTTGCAAAAATCGTGGCGATTTTATGTGCGCATCTCCACATTACCGCCAATTCTGTAACAGAGATCACACAAAGCAACGGTGGGGCGTAGGGGCAAGGAGGATGGAAAGAGGTTGCCGTATAAAGAAACTAGAGTCCGTTTAGGTGTTTTCACGAGCACTTCACCAACAAGGACCATAGATTATGAAAATAAAAACAGGTGCACGCATCCTCGCATTATCCGCATTAACGACGATGATGTTTTCCGCCTCGGCTCTCGCCAAAATCGAAGAAGGTAAACTGGTAATCTGGATTAACGGCGATAAAGGCTATAACGGTCTCGCTGAAGTCGGTAAGAAATTCGAGAAAGATACCGGAATTAAAGTCACCGTTGAGCATCCGGATAAACTGGAAGAGAAATTCCCTCAGGTTGCGGCAACTGGCGATGGCCCTGACATTATCTTCTGGGCACACGACCGCTTTGGTGGCTACGCTCAATCTGGCCTGTTGGCTGAAATCACCCCGGACAAAGCGTTCCAGGACAAGCTGTATCCGTTTACCTGGGATGCCGTACGTTACAACGGCAAGCTGATTGCTTACCCGATCGCTGTTGAAGCGTTATCGCTGATGTATAACAAAGATCTGCTGCCGAACCCACCAAAAACCTGGGAAGAGATCCCGGCGCTGGATAAAGAACTGAAAGCGAAAGGTAAGAGCGCGCTGATGTTCAACCTGCAAGAACCGTACTTCACCTGGCCGCTGATTGCTGCTGACGGGGGTTATGCGTTCAAGTATGAAAACGGCAAGTACGATATTAAAGACGTGGGCGTGGATAACGCTGGCGCGAAAGCGGGTCTGACCTTCCTGGTTGACCTTATTAAAAACAAACACATGAATGCAGACACCGATTACTCCATCGCAGAAGCTGCCTTTAATAAAGGCGAAACAGCGATGACCATCAACGGCCCGTGGGCATGGTCCAACATCGACACCAGCAAAGTGAATTATGGTGTAACGGTACTGCCGACCTTCAAGGGTCAACCATCTAAACCGTTCGTTGGCGTGCTGAGCGCCGGTATTAACGCCGCCAGTCCGAACAAAGAGCTGGCGAAAGAGTTCCTCGAAAACTATCTGCTGACTGACGAAGGTCTGGAAGCGGTCAATAAAGACAAACCGCTGGGTGCAGTGGCGCTGAAGTCTTACGAGGAAGAGTTGGCGAAAGATCCACGTATTGCCGCCACCATGGAAAACGCCCAGAAAGGTGAAATCATGCCGAACATCCCGCAGATGTCCGCTTTCTGGTATGCCGTGCGTACTGCGGTGATCAACGCCGCCAGCGGTCGTCAGACTGTCGATGAAGCCCTGAAAGACGCGCAGACTCGTATCACCAAGTAATGCTGTGAAATGCCGGATGCGGCGTGAACGCCTTGTCCGGCCTACAAAACTGAAACGCATGTAGGCCTGATAAGACGCATCAGTGTCGCATCAGGCAGTTGTTGTCGGATAAGGCGTGAAAGCCTTATCCGTCCTGGAATGAGGAAGAACCCCATGGATGTCATTAAAAAGAAACATTGGTGGCAAAGCGACGCGCTGAAATGGTCAGTGCTAGGTCTGCTCGGCCTGCTGGTGGGTTACCTTGTTGTTTTAATGTACGCACAAGGGGAATACCTGTTCGCCATTACCACGCTGATATTGAGTTCAGCGGGGCTGTATATTTTCGCCAATCGTAAAGCCTACGCCTGGCGCTATGTTTACCCGGGAATGGCTGGAATGGGATTATTCGTCCTCTTCCCTCTGGTCTGCACCATCGCCATTGCCTTCACCAACTACAGCAGCACTAACCAGCTGACTTTTGAACGTGCACAGGAAGTGTTGTTAGATCGCTCCTGGCAAGCAGGCAAAACCTATAACTTTGGTCTTTACCCGGCGGGCGATGAGTGGCAACTGGCGCTCAGTGACGGCGAAACCGGCAAAAATTACCTTTCCGACGCTTTTAAATTTGGCGGCGAGCAAAAACTGCAACTGAAAGAAACGACCGCCCAGCCCGAAGGCGAACGCGCGAATCTACGCGTGATTACCCAGAATCGTCAGGCGCTGAGTGACATTACCGCCATTCTGCCGGATGGCAACAAAGTGATGATGAGCTCCCTGCGCCAGTTTTCTGGCACGCAGCCGCTCTACACACTCGACGGTGACGGCACGTTGACGAATAATCAGAGCGGCGTGAAATATCGTCCGAATAACCAAATTGGCTTTTACCAGTCCATTACCGCCGACGGCAACTGGGGTGATGAAAAGCTAAGCCCCGGTTACACCGTGACCACCGGCTGGAAAAACTTTACCCGCGTCTTTACCGACGAAGGCATTCAGAAACCGTTCCTCGCCATTTTCGTCTGGACCGTGGTGTTCTCGCTGATCACTGTCTTTTTAACGGTGGCGGTCGGCATGGTTCTGGCATGTCTGGTGCAGTGGGAAGCGTTGCGCGGCAAAGCGGTCTATCGCGTCCTGCTGATTCTGCCCTACGCGGTGCCATCGTTCATTTCAATCTTGATTTTCAAAGGATTGTTTAACCAGAGCTTCGGTGAAATCAACATGATGTTGAGCGCGCTGTTTGGCGTGAAGCCCGCCTGGTTCAGCGATCCGACCACCGCCCGCACGATGCTGATTATCGTCAATACCTGGCTGGGTTATCCGTACATGATGATCCTCTGCATGGGCTTGCTGAAAGCGATTCCGGACGATTTGTATGAAGCCTCAGCAATGGATGGCGCAGGTCCGTTCCAGAACTTCTTTAAGATTACGCTGCCGCTGCTGATTAAACCGCTGACGCCGCTGATGATCGCCAGCTTCGCCTTTAACTTTAACAACTTCGTGCTGATTCAGCTGTTAACCAACGGCGGCCCGGATCGTCTTGGCACGACCACGCCAGCCGGTTATACCGACCTGCTTGTTAACTACACTTACCGCATCGCTTTTGAAGGCGGCGGGGGTCAGGACTTCGGTCTGGCGGCAGCAATTGCCACGCTGATCTTCCTGCTGGTGGGTGCGCTGGCGATAGTGAACCTGAAAGCCACGCGAATGAAGTTTGATTAAGGGAGATAACAAAAATGGCAATGGTCCAACCGAAATCGCAAAAAGCACGTTTGTTTATTACTCACCTGCTACTGCTACTTTTTATCGCGGCGATTATGTTCCCGCTGCTGATGGTCGTCGCTATCTCGCTGCGTCAGGGAAACTTCGCGACCGGTAGCCTGATCCCGGAGCAAATCTCCTGGGATCACTGGAAACTGGCGTTAGGTTTTAGCGTTGAACAGGCTGATGGTCGCATTACGCCACCGCCATTCCCGGTACTGCTGTGGCTGTGGAACTCGGTAAAGGTCGCCGGGATTTCCGCGATTGGCATTGTGGCGCTCTCCACCACCTGCGCCTACGCTTTCGCCCGTATGCGCTTTCCAGGCAAAGCGACGCTGCTGAAAGGAATGCTGATTTTCCAGATGTTCCCGGCAGTACTTTCACTGGTCGCGTTGTATGCGTTGTTTGATCGTCTGGGTGAGTACATTCCATTCATTGGTCTGAATACTCATGGCGGCGTAATTTTCGCGTATCTGGGTGGGATTGCGCTGCATGTCTGGACCATCAAAGGCTATTTCGAAACCATCGACAGTTCGCTGGAAGAAGCGGCGGCGCTGGATGGTGCGACACCGTGGCAGGCCTTCCGCCTTGTCCTGTTGCCGCTGTCAGTACCGATTCTGGCGGTGGTGTTCATCCTGTCGTTTATCGCTGCCATTACTGAAGTTCCGGTCGCGTCGCTGTTACTGCGTGACGTAAATAGCTACACCCTGGCCGTGGGGATGCAGCAATACCTCAACCCGCAAAACTACCTGTGGGGTGACTTTGCCGCCGCTGCCGTGATGTCTGCATTACCGATCACCATCGTCTTCTTGCTGGCTCAACGCTGGCTGGTCAACGGCCTGACGGCAGGTGGTGTGAAAGGTTAAAGATGTTGTTCTGCCAATGTTATGCCGCTGCACCCTCAACTTACGTTATCCCAACTTGTGACTATTATTCGGCGCTCCACGGAGCGCCTTTTTTTCTTTCGTCTGCAATCTGAATCGTTCGCCGGTTAATATTCCCATCATAGAACTTATTATTTTTACGTTATTTGTTTTCCCACTTACGATAATTCTCTTTCGTGCTCTGAATCACGGCAATAGTATTGTTTTTATCAATTTTGGATAATTATCACAATTAAGATCACAGAAAAGACATTACGTAAACGCATTGTAAAAAATGATAATTGCCTTAACTGCCTGACAATTCCAACATCAATGCACTGATAAAAGATCAGAATGATCTAAGGCAGGTCTGAATGAATACCCAGTATAATTCCAGTTATATATTTTCGATTACCTTAGTCGCTACATTAGGTGGTTTATTATTTGGCTACGACACCGCCGTTATTTCCGGTACTGTTGAGTCACTCAATACCGTCTTTGTTGCTCCACAAAACTTAAATGAATCCGCTGCCAACTCCCTGTTAGGGTTTTGCGTAGCCAGCGCTCTGATTGGTTGCATCATCGGCGGTGCCCTCGGTGGTTATTGCAGTAACCGCTTCGGTCGTCGTGATTCACTTAAGATTGCTGCTGTCCTGTTTTTTATTTCTGGTGTAGGTTCTGCCTGGCCAGAACTTGGTTTTACCTCTATAAACCCGGACAACACAGTGCCTGTTTATCTGACAGGTTATGTCCCGGAATTTGTTATTTATCGCATTATTGGCGGTATTGGCGTTGGTTTAGCCTCAATGCTTTCACCAATGTATATTGCGGAACTGGCTCCAGCTCATATTCGCGGGAAACTGGTTTCATTTAACCAGTTTGCGATTATTTTCGGGCAACTTTTAGTTTACTGCGTAAACTATTTTATTGCCCGTTCCGGTGATGCCAGCTGGCTGAATACTGACGGCTGGCGTTATATGTTTGCCTCGGAATGTATCCCTGCACTGCTGTTCTTAATGCTGCTGTATACCGTGCCAGAAAGTCCTCGCTGGCTGATGTCACGCGGCAAGCAAGAACAGGCGGAAAGTATCCTGCGCAAAATTATGGGCAACACGCTTGCAACTCAGGCAGTACAGGAAATTAAACACTCCCTGGATCATGGCCGCAAAACCGGTGGTCGTCTGCTGATGTTTGGCGTGGGCGTGATTGTAATCGGCGTTATGCTCTCCATCTTCCAGCAATTTGTCGGCATCAATGTGGTGTTGTACTACGCGCCGGAAGTGTTCAAAACGCTGGGGGCCAGCACGGATATCGCGCTGTTGCAGACCATTATTGTCGGAGTTATCAACCTCACCTTCACCGTTCTGGCAATTATGACGGTGGATAAATTTGGTCGTAAGCCACTGCAAATTATCGGCGCGCTCGGAATGGCAATCGGTATGTTTAGCCTCGGTACCGCGTTTTACACTCAGGCACCGGGTATTGTGGCGCTACTGTCGATGCTGTTCTATGTTGCCGCCTTTGCCATGTCCTGGGGTCCGGTATGCTGGGTTCTGCTGTCGGAAATCTTCCCGAATGCCATTCGTGGTAAAGCGCTGGCAATCGCGGTGGCGGCCCAGTGGCTGGCGAACTACTTCGTCTCCTGGACCTTCCCGATGATGGACAAAAACTCCTGGCTGGTGGCCCATTTCCACAACGGTTTCTCCTACTGGATTTACGGGTGTATGGGCGTTCTGGCAGCACTATTTATGTGGAAATTTGTCCCGGAAACCAAAGGTAAAACCCTTGAGGAGCTGGAAGCCCTCTGGGAACCGGAAACGAAGAAAACACAACAAACTGCTACGCTGTAATCTTCCTGTCCAGCACGCCGCGCCAGTTCGGCGTGCTGTCTTTTTACTCCCGCTTCAGCCGTTTCGAATTACACAACCACAGAGTGATCACCAGTAACAGGATCGCAGCCGAGTAGATCAACACATCCAGTGGCGATTTATGATCGACGATGATCAAGCGCACAATGGCGGTGATCCCAATATAGACAAAGTAACGTAGCGGGAAGTGAAAACCGGACTGAAAGTATTTCACAATCAGCGCGATAAATTCGAAATAGAGAAAGTAAACCACCAGTCCTTCTACCAGCTCATATTTGCTGGTTTGTTCTGGCGCGAACAGCACATCTGCCAGATGCACCGTTTCTTTGCCGAGGAAGACAACCAAAATCAGGCCGAGGCACAACAGGCCAAGATTGAGTACGGTCTGCAAAATGGTGGAGATAAACTCCACGCGCGGACGAGAGAGTGACGTCATAGCAGTACCTCCTTCACAGTGGCGAGCTTCCTGTATAACGCAAAAATGTGACGGAGATCTATATTTTTTGTGTATGTTTTGTTCAACCTGGATTTGGAGCGCGCCTCCACCAAAGCCGGATATACCTACCCGTAGGCCGGATAAGCCGCGCCTGGCGGCGCATCCGGCAAGACAAACCGCACCAAAGCCGGTAATTCAAAAATCACCCATTCAGGTGATTCCCAGCCACCAGCAATGCGCGAAAAATCGACCATGTTCCTCTGGAACAAATGAAACGTAACCTGATAAAGGTGGTAAAAATGAAGCCTTATTTTGCTGCTTTGATGTTATCAGTCTCTGTTCTTCCTGCTTATGCTGGTCCGCTCGGTACTGCTGATAAAGCCGACCTACCGCAAAGCAATGTCTCCAGCCCAATGATGGCCCAGTCGCTCAGGCAACCAGATCTGCAACCGATATCGACGGACAGGAAGACAGAATGTTTTCGCCTTTACACACCAGATCGCAAACCGGGGGTGAACTGCGTTCCTGATGGCTCAACAGGCCATTAAGAATGAGGGTGCCAGTGATTGCGAAAACTGGCACCTTTCCCATGACTTAGCGGAAATTGACGCTACGGTCGCTGGTCATGTCATACAACTGGAACTTACGCCCAAGTTGCTGACCACCGTCACGCGTCAGCGGCGTCCAGCCAATCGCCGCACGGCTGCGTGTCGGGCCAGACGAGAAGAGATCCAACGGTACCGAGACATACACGCCTTTGGTGAAGTCCCCTTCGCCGTACTCCTCTTTTGAAACATTAGTGATCGTGGCATAGCCACCCACCACCACGCCGCTATCAAAGCGTTTGGCGATCTCCAGCGTGCCGCCTTTATCCCCTGCCAGATACTGCCCGACGCTGGCTTTAACTAACACATCCTGAGCGAAAGATGGCGTCCAGTAGGCGGTCAGATGTCCGGTTTTCACGCTGTAGTCGGTGAATTTCATCATATCTTTTGCACTACGCCAGTCGCGCTGTTTAACGTAGTTGGCATCCAGACCAAACGCCCAGTTGCTGTCCAGCGGGCGATACAACACTTCTGCCCCCGCACCGCCAAACATGGTTTCGAGATAACCACCGTAGACCTGACCGTAGAAGCCGTTGCCCAGATGCTGGAAGTAGTTGGCTTGCAGGTTATTCACATAGACATCGTTCTGCACATACTCGCGCACATGGGTACGAACGCGCGGTAAGTGCGAGTCCTGCGGTGGATTGGTGTAGTTAAACTTGTCGTAGTTGTTGGCAAGATTTGCAAACAGGCTGCCGGTGGTCAGTAGATGGTCCGTCAGCCACAAATCTGCCGTTCCCATCACGCCCAGCTGATACATGTAAAAGTTTTCCGGGCCACCGACCGACTGGTTCAGCACCGGATCGATATGGAAATCAAAGCGTGATTTGTCGATATACCAGCCCTGCTCGGTGGACTGCGGAACCACTGGCTCGACGCGTTTTTGCGCCAGCGTCGTTTCGTGGCCCAACGGCTCTCCGGCGAGATGATTTTTCAGGCTGGCGACATCGGTTTCCGTCGTCACCTGCGGCATGTTAAGGCGATTTTCCGTAACGCGGATCGTTTTGATCCCATCCGGCAGATCATTCATCACGATCCGATTAGCACGGATGATCCCTTCGCGCGAATCACGATATTTCACCTGCTCGCCGGTAACATACAGCGTATCGCCTTTCGCCTGGATCTGCGGATCGGCAAGTCCGGCATTGTATTTCAACAGCGTTAACTGATTCGCCACCACCGAATGCTGCAAAATGGCATCCTGCGGCTGCGGTTGATATTGCGGGCGGGCGTTATCGATGTAGGACGGGCGCAGATCGTTAAAGTTGGTGCGCAGCGTGACGCCAAACATAAAGGTGTTGCCACGTTCATAGCTAAGGTTAACGTCGGCCCAATCGGTAACGCGATAAATCGCACCGACGTTAAACTTACTTTTTTGCTCCAGCTTCCCGGCAAAATCCTGCTGATAATTATTGCCTTCATACTCCAGTTTCAGGCGCAGCGGTTGCCAGGGCGTCTGGTATTCCACGCCGCCAAACAGTGAGGCAGGACCGTGGAACATCTGGCTACCGTCGATAGATCCCGCCTGTTTGTAGCTGTTATCGCGATAGCAATATTTATCACTGGCTGAACAGAGCGGATTTTTTACATTACCGCTGGTGCCCAGATATCCCCAGCCCAGGCCGAGCGTAAAATCGAACGGCCCCCAGGCTTTGCTGGCAACAAGATATTCCGCATCAAACAGCCCCGTACCGCCGATATCCCGCGCACCAACCGCCACTTGCGGCAGCCAGTAACTCTCTTCCCACAAACGCAGTTTGAGATCGAAGGCTTTATCTTTATACGTTTGATCGCCAGAGAACGCTTCGACGCTGCTGTACTGCCGGGTGCGCACGTCGGTGTAGCGCAGCGTTGTTTCCAGCCACGGGAAGAGTTGCACTGAAGCTGAGTAATAACGGTACTGATCGTTATCGCGATAGTTCAGACTCAACTCCCCTTCCCGTGCCATACGCGCGGTGGGAGTTTGTAATAATCCTACGCCACCGAAATCCGACTGCGACGGACCAATGGGCGCAGGATATGTTTCGCCGTAGCAAGCTGTGCTAATGCCCAGCGCCAGTAAGCTAAGCAGATGTCTTTTTTTCATTATTGGGGTATCCGCTGCGTCAGAGTCTGAAGAATGTCGGCGTTAAGGGCATCAGGCGTCTCACTCCAGACGGAGTCCGCGAGGCCAACATAAATAATGCTGCCGGGCATCGGCTCTACGTGACGCTTGTTCCAGTAAGCCACCGGCGCTTTTTGTGTGCGTCCGTCCGGGTAAACGACCCACGCGTAGCTGCGATCCGCACCGCTGAGCAGGCTCTGGTCAGAGAGATAGCTCGCCACGTCGCGACCTGGAGTGAATGGCTGCTTGCCAGGACGGCTGATAAGCCCGAACAGCGTGACCGTGGACGGTGGTGGCCCGACCCACAGCGTGTAGTTGCCCTGCAACGGTGGGTTACCGCGTTCGGCAACGCGGACGATATCAGGATCAAGATTGATTTTTTGCCTGCCCGTCACTTTCAACGCCTGAATTTGCTGGCGTAAGGCGTTAATCGCGGCGGCATCGTCGGCGCTGGAATCTGCAGCCAGTTCTGCCAGCCGTGTCAGCAACGCCTGCTGCTGCCGCAATGCTGCCGCCGTTGCCAGCTCTTCGCTAATCACCGCACCAGGCCACCAACTGTTTGCCAGCCGCGGCTGGCCTACCAGATCGATTAAATACTCTGCGCCCGTCAGCGTTTTGGCCTCACTGCTGCCATTGCTGAATACCTTGACGGTTCCCGCCGCGAAGACCGATGACGCCCCCACACTCAAAATCAATGCGACAATAGTTTGTTTAATCATTGTTTTGCCGCCTTGATGAGAGTGGTTTTCACCGGGAAATAATCCGCGCCGAGATACTGTTCCGACTGGCGAATTTGCCCTTCGCTGTCGATCCAGTAGCGGTTATGCCAGCGCGCCTGGTCGGTGGAGACTTCTTCGTCCAGCACGCGAACCGGGGTTTCATCGCTGCCGACCTTGACGGTATCGGTGCCATCCCATTTGAAGACTGAGCGTGCGGTGGCGTAGCGTACCTGCTGGTACTCGGTCCAGCCCATCGTGCGCGTCCATGTTGCACCATCAACAATTTGTGCGGGTTTAATCAGCGGGTCGGCGGCAAGGTTATTCACTTCAATCAGGTTGTCGCCGCCAAGCAAAGTCTTCACCAGACGACCATGTTGTGTGACAAGAGTGGCTTGATCCTGAGTGACCCATTTTTGTTGTCCGTCTTCAGCGAAGGCCAGCACCACAAACAATTGCGGCCCGCCATTAAGCTGCATGTACTGGCTGGCGTAGGGCATATTTTGAATATCATCGTCCGTCAGCTGTACGCCTGGCGTGCCGAACAGACTGTCCCACAGTGAATTGCCCAGCTCTTTAGTCGTGGCTGAACAGGCCTGTAATAGCAGGCAGATAAGAATGAGTGCAGGTCGCTTCACGACTCTTCTCCAGAGGGGCAGAATAACCACACCGGAGTGTGGTTATGGTAAATCCCTTCATACTTCAAGCCACAGATGCAATGACTCAAATTATTTTGGGGATACATACTTTATTACTGGGTACTGGTGGTCGTGGTTGTGGTGGTCCCGGTATTAGAACCATCACCGCCACCGGTTGCCGCGAGCGCGACACCCACCGCCGAGCTTACGGTGCTGACGCTGGTCGCGGAGGAACTCCCCGCCGAAACCGACGTTGCTGCCGACCCTGCCGCTTCGCCCACCTGTACAGGTGCAGCCCACGCAGAAGTCGCCGCAAGCGCAGATATGGCAAAAATGCCATACAGAACTTTTTTCATAACAATTTCCCTTCATTGAATGAATGGAGATTTACCCAAAAACATTTCGGGCGGGATCGAGTATACACAACTAAAGCATGCGAATTACGGCGCGGGGAATTAGAGATGGGGTTTTAGGATAATTGGAATGAATATCAAATATAAGCTACAACTTATATATAAATAACATTAAAAATCATAATGTTAAAATAAAATTAAAAGTAATTAATCTGAGTATTTTCCGAAATCAATCACGATTAAAAATCTATTTTAGGATTAACCTCACGGTATGATTTCCGTTAAATCACAGACAAGGGGATTTATCTGATAAAACAATGCCGACATAACGTCGGCATTGTTATTAAGGTTTTTAAATTAACCGCGCCACGCTTTATAGCGGTTAATCAGACCATTGGTCGAGCTATCGTGGCTGCTGATTTCTTTATCATCTTTCAGCTCTGGCAGAATACGGTTTGCCAGTTGTTTACCCAGCTCCACGCCCCACTGGTCGAAGGTGAAGATGTTCAGGATCACGCCCTGAGTAAAGATTTTGTGCTCATACAGCGCAATCAACGCACCCAGGCTGAACGGAGTGATTTCACGCAGCAGGATGGAGTTGGTCGGGCGGTTACCTTCGAATACTTTGAACGGCACCACGTAGTCAAGCGTTGCCGGATCTTTACCCTGATCACGATATTCCTGCTCAACCACTTCGCGGGATTTACCAAACGCCAGCGCTTCGGTCTGGGCGAAGAAGTTAGACAGCAGTTTCTGGTGATGATCAGAGAGCGGGTTATGGGTGATAGCCGGAGCGATGAAATCGCACGGTACCATTTTGGTTCCCTGGTGGATCAGCTGGTAGAACGCGTGCTGACCGTTAGTGCCTGGTTCACCCCAGATAATCGGGCCAGTCTGGTAATCCACAACGTTACCGTTACGGTCAACATACTTACCGTTGGACTCCATATTGCCCTGCTGGAAGTACGCCGCGAAACGGTGCATATACTGGTCATACGGCAGAATCGCCTCAGTTTCCGCACCAAAGAAATTGTTGTACCAGATGCCAATCAGCGCCAGCAGTACAGGCAGGTTTTTCTCGGCAGGCGTGGTGGAGAAATGCTTGTCCATCGCGTGTGCGCCAGAAAGCAGTTCAACGAAGTTATCAAAGCCGATGGAGAGAACAATCGACAGGCCAATCGCTGACCACAAAGAGTAACGGCCGCCGACCCAGTCCCAGAACTCGAACATGTTGGCAGTATCAATACCAAACTCGCCAACGGCTTTGGCATTGGTTGAGAGCGCCGCAAAGTGTTTCGCAACGTGTTTTTCATCACCTGCCGCTTTCAGGAACCAGTCACGCGCGCTATGGGCGTTGGTCATGGTTTCCTGAGTGGTGAAGGTTTTAGATGCTACCAGGAACAGCGTGGTTTCCGGGTTTACTTTTTTCAGCACTTCCGCGATGTGAGTCCCATCGACGTTAGAAACAAAGTGCATGTTCAGGTGATTTTTGTACGGACGCAGTGCTTCGGTCACCATGTACGGGCCGAGGTCAGAACCGCCGATCCCGATGTTCACTACGTCAGTGATTGCTTTGCCGGTATAACCCTTCCACTCACCGGAGATAATCGCTTCCGAGAAGGTTTTCATCTTCTCCAGCACCGCGTTGACTTCCGGCATTACGTCTTTGCCATCAACCAAAATCGGGGTATTGCTACGGTTACGCAGCGCTACGTGCAGCACAGCGCGGTTTTCAGTGCGGTTGATCTTCTCGCCAGAGAACATCGACTTAATCGCGCCCGCCAGATCGCACTCTTTCGCCAGATCTTGTAATTTCGCCAGCGTCTCTTCAGTGATGCGGTTTTTGGAGTAATCCACCAGCATCTGATCGCCGAAGGTTGCGGAGAACTTAGAAAAACGATCGCCGTCTTTAGCAAAAAGATCGGCGATCGTAACGTCTTTCATTTCATCGAAGTGTTTCTGTAGTGCCTGCCAGGCAGCGGTCTGCGTTGGATTGATGTTTTTCATTAGCAATACTCTTCTGATTTTGAGAATTGTGACTTTGGAAGATTGTAGCGCCAGTCACAGAAAAATGTGATGGTTTTAGTGCCGTTAGCGTAATGTTGAGTGTAAACCCTTAGCGCAGTGAAGCATTTATTAGCTGAACTACTGACCGCCAGGAGTGGATGAAAAATCCGCATGACCCCGTCGTTGACAACCGCCCCGCTCACCCTTTATTTATAAATGTACTACCTGCGCTAGCGCAGGCCAGAAGAGGCGCGTTGCCCAAGTAACGGTGTTGGAGGAGCCAGTCCTGTGATAACACCTGAGGGGGTGCATCGCCGAGGTGATTGAACGGCTGGCCACGTTCATCATCGGCTACAGAGGCTGAATCCCCTGGGTTGTCACCAGAAGCGTTCGCAGTCGGGCGTTTCGCAAGTGGTGGAGCACTTCTGGGTGAAAATAGTAGCGAAGTATCGCTCTGCGCCCACCCGTCTTCCGCTCTTCCCTTGTGCCAAGGCTGAAAATGGATCCCCTGACACGAGGTAGTTATGTCTGAAATTGTTGTCTCCAAATTTGGCGGTACCAGCGTAGCTGATTTTGACGCCATGAACCGCAGCGCTGATATTGTGCTTTCTGATGCCAACGTGCGTTTAGTAGTCCTCTCGGCTTCTGCTGGTATCACTAATCTGCTGGTCGCTTTAGCGGAAGGGCTGGAACCTGGCGAGCGATTCGAAAAACTCGACGCTATTCGCAACATCCAGTTTGCCATTCTGGAACGTCTGCGTTACCCGAACGTTATCCGTGAAGAGATTGAACGTCTGCTGGAGAACATTACTGTTCTGGCAGAAGCGGCGGCGCTGGCAACGTCTCCGGCGCTGACAGATGAGCTGGTCAGCCACGGCGAGCTGATGTCGACCCTGCTGTTTGTCGAAATCCTGCGCGAACGCGATGTTCAGGCACAGTGGTTTGATGTACGTAAAGTGATGCGTACCAACGACCGATTTGGTCGTGCAGAGCCAGATGTAGCCGCGCTGGCGGAACTGGCCGCGCTGCAGCTGCTCCCACGCCTCAATGACGGCTTAGTGATCACCCAGGGATTTATCGGTAGCGAAAATAAAGGTCGTACAACGACGCTTGGCCGTGGAGGCAGCGATTATACGGCAGCCTTGCTGGCGGAGGCTTTACACGCATCTCGTGTTGATATCTGGACCGACGTCCCGGGCATCTACACCACCGATCCACGCGTAGTTTCCGCAGCAAAACGCATTGATGAAATCGCGTTTGCCGAAGCGGCAGAGATGGCAACTTTTGGTGCAAAAGTACTGCATCCGGCAACGTTGCTACCCGCAGTACGCAGCGATATCCCGGTCTTTGTCGGCTCCAGCAAAGACCCACGCGCAGGTGGTACGCTGGTGTGCAATAAAACTGAAAATCCGCCACTGTTCCGCGCGCTGGCGCTTCGTCGCAATCAGACTCTGCTCACTTTGCACAGCCTGAATATGCTGCATTCTCGCGGCTTCCTCGCGGAAGTTTTCGGCATCCTCGCGCGGCATAATATTTCGGTAGACTTAATCACCACGTCAGAAGTGAGCGTGGCATTAACCCTTGATACCACCGGTTCAACCTCCACTGGCGATACGTTGCTGACGCAATCTCTGCTGATGGAGCTTTCCGCACTGTGCCGGGTGGAAGTAGAAGAAGGTCTGGCGCTGGTCGCGTTGATTGGCAATGACCTGTCAAAAGCCTGCGGCGTTGGCAAAGAGGTATTCGGCGTACTGGAACCGTTCAACATTCGCATGATTTGTTACGGCGCATCCAGCCATAACCTGTGCTTCCTGGTGCCCGGCGAAGATGCCGAGCAGGTGGTGCAGAAGCTGCATTTTAATTTGTTTGAGTAATATTTCCCTACTGGCGTATAACGCTCACCGATTGTTATACGCCATCCTCACTGAAAACATAGATTAAATAATATCTGAAAAGCAAAATCACTCCTGTAGAACAGTATTATAATCACCGAAAAATATCATTTAACAGGAGTGTTAATGGCTACTTTAATGGAAAAAGATGCACTTTTAAACGGAGCCAGTCAGTGCATCGCGTTTTTATCAAATATCATTGATAATTGCTCAGTTTCGTCGCATCAGGATTCAGGCGATGCTCTCAAGCGATTAGTCAGCTATCGCGATTATCTTTATTCTACCCCCGCTGAACTTGTTGATTTTACACAAGGTAAGATTCTCCTTCAGCAGGTAAGAACTCAATATCAGCATGAATTCAACAATACTACGCATTCAGAAAATAAAGCATCTTTTGATTCTATTTGGCAGCGTCTGACAAATCATGAAGTCACACCGCAACAGCATCCCATTGGTTTTGTTTTAGGTGGGCAACCCGGAGCAGGTAAATCATCTCTGATTGAATTAGCCAAAAGAGAGACAAAAGATAATATAATGATTATTAACGGTGATGATTTTCGATTTCTACACCCTGATTTTAATTATATCTACCAAAATTATGGGGATGATTTTGTTACCCATACAGCGAAATTTTCCGGCGAAACGGTCGAACGTGCAATTGAGAGAGCGATAGTCAGTAAACTCAACATTGTTGTCGAAGGAACATTTCGTAATGCCGCGACGCCGTTACAAACATTAAAAAAACTCAAAGATGCAGGCTACCAAACAGAAGTCATGATAAAAACAACCTCAGCGGCATTAAGCTGGGAAAGCACCAATGAACGGTATAGTAAGGACAAAGAGGCGGGAAATATTGCCCGAAAAGTGGATAAAAACCACCATGATATCGTCACCGGTTTGCTGGCAGAAAATGCCCGCAAGGTGTTTGCTTCGAACCTGTCAGATAAGTTTGCGGTGTATTCGCGTGAGAAGATGATATTTAGTTCACAAGCGGCAACGAATGACGATATTGCAACGCTTATACAGAATGAAATCAGCGGGAATACACAATAATAATAAGAGCTGATGGCGTGAAATAACGCCGGGCTTTATGCCCGGCGCATTACCGTCTGGTACATTAAGCTATCCAGTTCCTTAACGTCCCCTTCTCTGCTATCCGGTAACAGCGGTGGAATTTCCCCACGCGCCAGTTCCGCACGAATAAACGCATGTAACAATGGACGGCGCGGACCATATTCCGCTTCTCCTGCGCGCTGTTTACGTTCCAGTAATTCGTCTATTTCTGCACGTAACGGCGCATCAAGTTCGCTTCCCGCCAGTAACTCAGCAAAGCGCATTGGCGGTACGCCTTTACCCGCTTCGACCCAGCGCACGGCCAGCAGCGGACGCAGCACGTAAAAGTATTTTTTCAGTCGAACTTCGTCGCCCTGCAAATATCCGGGGAAGTTTTTCTGCGCCATCGAATAGTAATGCCAGCGCGCACGCAGCGGAGAAAACCACATTGGGACCATTGCCTTAAGCGCCGTTATCGTTTCTTCATCTTGTTGATAGACCACAGGAGAATCCAGCCATTCTATCAGCGTCGGATTCGCACCTTTCAATAATCCCAGCGCCTTGCGCCACTCCCAGCCTGAAACATCTAACTCGTCGTCAATAGGCAACTCAATAACATCGCGCGGCGCCTCTACTCGCAGATACCATTCCAGCGGGTGAACATACAAAAACCGTACATCGTAGTCGCTGTCGGGCGAGGCAAATCCCCAGCCGCGGCTCCCTGATTCACAGGCGTACAGTACTTTCACATCATACCGCCGTTCAATTTCTCTTAACTGCTGCGATACCCTTTCTCGCATCGCAGCACTGACTCCATTTAATGGCATGTTACTCACCCTTTGATATTAACCAACCCATGCAGAACCTGATCCAGACCGCCAAATACAGAGATGTTATCGATCCGTTCAGCCACTCTCTCCAGCGTTTCCAGTTCTTTTAAGCGTAACGCTACCGGGTTGTTTTCCATGACTTTAGCGGTATTGAGTAACGAACGCGTCGCTGCCGTTTCTTCACGTCGGCGAATCACATTGGCCTGCGCGGATTTCTCCGCCTCAACCAGCTGCGCAAGGATATTTTTCATATCGCCAGGCAGGACGATATCTTTCACCCCTAACGAGGCAATCTCCATACCAAATGGCAACATGCGCGATTTCACCTGTTCGCTGACAACGTCATCAATGACCTGTTTATCTTCCAGCAATTCATCCAACGTACGCGTACCTACCGCTTCACGCAGGGCAAATTGTAATTCCCGATACAAATGATCAATCGGCTTCGTTAACTGGCTAAATGCCAATAACACGTCGCTGTAGCGCCAGTTAGCGGCGAGGTTAATCCGCAGATTGACCTTATCTTTCGTTAAGATTTCTTGCCCGCTGACTTCCAGTACCTGCAAGCGGGTGTCAACCACTTCAGCGTCAACCAGATGGTTAATTTTCCAGTATGCGGTCAGCCCCGGCGGTAACAGCGCCTGCGTTTCACCATCGATTTTCAGCACGCCTACATGCCAGGCCGGAACCTGCACCGTTAGTATTGCATCGCGGCCTTTAACTGCCCCTTTGCGCCGTGGTTGCAATACCGCATTCATCACCTCCGTTTGTACCTGGACTTGCTGCGTATTCATCCGCACCAGTGTCAAATCATCCTCTACACGCCAGTACAAACGGCGCGTTGATGGCGGCAGGATCTCCTGCAAAATACCGTCCATATACAACGCCCCGGCTTCAGTCTCCGACAAGTCGGCCACCACGCAATATCTTTCCACCCAATCAGGCTGAAAGCGGCGCAAATAATCCGCCAGCACGTCGGGCACTTCGCTACCATCCAGCGTAATCAGCAACACTTCCGGGGTAGTAAACCAGGGTAAAATATGCTCGCCTGCATGTAGCACTTTGTAGTAATCGCCGTTTCTGGAGAGTAATGCCAGCTGATCTTTTCTTACGCTTATTTTCTTAATCATTATCTATTCCTTGCTTAACAGCCGTCGCGGAAGCGGACACGAAGCGACAGGGGAATTCCCTTTTGCCTGTTACCCGGCGTCTTTATCGGCGACGTTATCGGGGATCGCTGACTGCGCAATCCCTCATTTTTTATTTAATAAGTTACAACCAGTATTCATTTCAGGAATGAATGTGAGAATCGAACCCATAATTGGCGTCAAAGGCTGACGGAACACGCCCGGAAAACAGCCTGACCGTTCCTGGTGTGCCGACGGGGTTTAACCCCCTTTGAAATTCAGTATCAACGCAAAAGTGTTATTGCGAGAAGCGTGCCAGAATTGAGAAAAATTCTTAACCAAATGAAAAATAAAGAGTTAGTGAATTACTTTTGTTTGTAGGGGGAAAACTTTTCGCTAAATGTGTATCTGTATTTATCGTCAATTATCAAGAAAGATAAATATTTAAGAAGAGAACAAAGGAATATTATCAGTTCTGCTTGCAAATGAATTCCCGTACACTGAATCCATCGGCTAACTGAGGGCAACATCATGGCACTCCCGCGTATTACCCAAAAAGAGATGACAGAGCGCGAGCAACGCGAGCTAAAAACGCTGCTGGACCACGCGCGGATTGCGCATGGTCGCGTACTGACCAACTCCGAAACCAACAGCATTAAAAAAGAGTACATCGATAAGCTGATGGTTGAGCGTGAAGCAGCTGCAAAAAAAGCCCGCCAGTTGAAGAAAAAGCAGGCTTATAAACCAGATACTGAAGCATCGTTTAACTGGTCGGCTAATACACCAACGCACGGCAGGCGCTGATTAACGCCCCTTCTTTTTACGCCCCGGCGATGTGAAACGTTTACCATTTGACGCCGGGCGGCCACCTTTTTCTGATGTTTTTTCCATCTTCACCAACGGGCGTTTGATGCCCGCCGTTTTCGGTTTGGCCTTCACTTTAGGTTTTGCCTCGGAAGAGGAATTTTCGATGAGCTTAAAGAGGTCGATTAACTCATCATCAGTTAAATCGCGCCACTCACCCAGCGGAATGCCGCTTAAACTGACGTTCATAATGCGCGTACGTTCCAGCTTTTTCACTTCGTAACCAAAGTGCTCGCACATGCGACGGATCTGACGGTTCAGCCCCTGCACCAGGGTAATGCGGAAGACAAACGGCGCTTCTTTTTTGACTTTACACTTTTTAGTCACTGTCCCGAGGATTGGCACCCCCGCCCCCATACCACGAATAAATTCATCGGTAATCGGTTTATCGACCGTAACCAGATACTCTTTCTCATGATCGTTACCCGCACGGAGGATCTTATTCACCAGATCGCCGTGATTGGTGAGGAAAATCAGCCCCTGGGAGTCTTTATCCAGGCGGCCAATCGGGAACACGCGTTTGCTGTGGTTAACGAAATCGACAATGTTATCGCGCTCGCCATCTTCGGTGGTGCTGACAATACCGACGGGCTTGTTCAGGGCGATAAGTACCAAATCTTCGGCTTCCCGAGGCTCAATCAACTGACCGTTTACTTTCACAACGTCGCCGGGTTTCACCTGATCGCCAATGGTGGCTCGCTTGCCATTAAGGAACACATTGCCTTGCTCGATATAGCGATCCGCTTCGCGGCGTGAGCAAATTCCGCTTTCGCTGATGTATTTATTTAAACGGACTGATGAGTCGGGCAGCATAAATTCTCCTGTAAAAAACGGAATATACCGTACCTTTGGGTTGATAAAAAATAGTCATGAGCGAACTATTTGTTATTTCCATTGGCTTGAATTCGTTACCTGCTCAAATCACTTTCCAGAAGCAATGTGCGACATCGTGAGCCATGTCAGTAAGTGGTTAAATTCGCAGTGGTAGCATGCCTTCCGTGATTTCTTACTAACCGGAGAAGTAATGGAACTGCTTTTATTGAGTAACTCGACGCTGCCGGGTAAAGCCTGGCTGGAACATGCACTGCCGCTAATTGCTGAACAGTTGCAGGGGCGCCGCTCAGCGGTGTTTATCCCTTTCGCTGGCGTAACGCAGACCTGGGATGATTACACAGCGAAAACGGCTGCGGTTCTCGCTCCGCTGGGTGTTTCTGTCACCGGTATTCATAGCGTTGTCGATCCCGTTGCCGCGATTGAAAATGCTGAGATCGTGATTGTCGGGGGCGGGAATACTTTCCAGTTGCTGAAACAGTGCCGCGAGCGCGGGCTGCTGGCACCAATTACTGACGTGGTTAAACGTGGTGCGCTGTATATTGGCTGGAGCGCAGGCGCTAACCTTGCTTGCCCAACCATTCGTACCACCAACGATATGCCGATTGTCGATCCGCAAGGTTTCGATGCGCTAAATCTGTTCCCGCTGCAAATCAACCCGCACTTCACCAACGCGCTGCCGGAAGGCCATAAAGGTGAAACCCGTGAGCAGCGTATTCGCGAACTGCTGGTCGTCGCGCCAGAACTGACGATTATTGGTCTACCGGAAGGTAACTGGATCACAGTGAGTAAAGGTCACGCAACGCTGGGGGGCCCGAACACCACTTATGTGTTTAAGGCTGGTGAAGAAGCGGTGCCGCTAGAAGCTGGTCACCGTTTTTAAGTGAATTGCCGGATGCATGATCCGGCATCTTGTACATAGTGCCTGATGCGACGCTTTACGCGTCTTATCAGGCCTTCAGGGGCGCAGTATTAATACTCGTCCCGTCCTTCATCTTCATCAGGCTGTTCCAGCACACTGTAAGCGACTGAACAAAACAGCGAGTTCAGGCGCTGCATATCTCCCAGTAAGCCTAAATGTAGCGAACTGGTTTCAATGCTTTGCACGTTTTGCTGATGCAGGCGATCGACGTGGGCGTGGGAATAGCGGCGATTAAGAATGCGAAAGCGATGCTTGCTGCGGCGCAAACGACGAGCGCTGGTGACATCGCCAGAGAAGAACACCGACATTGCCAGTTTTAAATTACTGAGCAATTGCTCATAGAGCGCATCCAGTTCCTTCAAGCCATCAAGCGAAAATGCCCGCCGTGCTGCCAGCGATTTATCGGCAATTTCGCTGCCCATGCGCTCGACGATATCGGAGGCCTGTTCAAGGTTGAGCGACATTTCGATGATCTCCGCCCAGCGGCGCGACTCTTCTTCTGCCAGTTCCTCTTTTGGCATTCGCGCCAGATACAGCTTAATGGCGGTGTAGAGAACGTTGATATCATCTGCCAGCTTACGCAGCTCTTTCTCCTGCCGTGGCTCGCCGTGCATCACTTTATTCAGCCCTTCCATCATCTGTTCCATGGCGTCGCCAATGCGCAGGGTTTCGCGCGCGGCGTTCGCCAGAGCAAGCGTGGGCGTATCCAGCGCGCTGACATCCAGATGTTTAGGCCGTAGCTGGGTATCCAGTTCCGGTTCATCGCGAATAATCGTTTTGCAAAACCGTGCCATCGGGTCAACAAATGGCAGCATGACCAGGCAACGTACAAGGTTGTAGAAGACGTGGAAATAGATCACCAGTTCCGCTTTTGGCAATGACAACTTCCCCATTGTCTCTGCCAGCAAATGGACAAACGGCAGGATAATCAGGCTACCCACCAGCTTAAACAGCAAACTACCCAGCGCGACACGGCGGGCTGCGGCATTGGCGGCACTGTTGTTGAGCATCGCCAGCAGGCCGGAACCGAGGTTAGCACCAATCACCAGACAGAGCGCCACGGGGAAGGAGATAATGCCTGCGGCGGTCAGAGTCGCAGTCAGCAGTACAGCAGCAAGGCTGGAGTAGCTGATAATGGCGAACATCGCGCCAATCAGCGCATCCAGCAGAATATCGCCGGTCAGCGAGGCAAAGATCACCTGAACGCCGTTTGCCTGGGTGATCGGCGTTACGGCCTGCACAATCAACTCCAGCGCCAGCAAAATCAGCCCAAGACCAATACCGACGCGGCCCAGTTGCCCGGCGCGTGACTGTTTGCGTCCGAGGAAAAAAATCACGCCGATAAAAATAAGTAACGGTGACAGCCAGGATAAGTCGAAGGTGAGAATACGCGCCATTAGCGCCGTCCCGACATCTGCACCCAGCACAATCACCAGAGCCGGTGCGAGGGCTACCAGATCCTGAGCGACGAACGAGGTCACCAGCATGGTGGTGGCATTACTGCTCTGTACCAGTGCGGTAACGCCGATCACCGCGCAAAAGGCGAGCGGCTTTTTTTCGACGCTCCGGCTAAGGACAGTACGCAAACGCGCGCCGAAGACGCGCATTACGCCGGTTCGAACAATATGAGTCCCCCAGACCAGCAGGGCGACGGCAGAAAGCAGGTGAAGCAGCGTTAACACGAGTTCAGGTTCTCCTTATCGTTATATGTTCCTGAAGCAATTGAATGACCAAAGGACCGGAAACACGTTGACTGGCATCTTTACTGTGCCTTTTGACATTCGTTTTTCCGGCTAAGATTATTCCAGCCTGTTTCCAGTATAAGTGTTTCATATTAATAAAGAGACAGGGCACTCATTGAGCGCCCTGTTTGTTGTAAGGAAAAGTGACAGATTTGTGAATCAGTCCGCGTCATACCCCAGATTCGGTGCCAGCCAGCGCTCAACTTCGGTAACGCTCATACCTTTACGGCGGGCATAGTCTTCAACCTGATCGCGCTGAATTTGCGCTACCGCGTAATACTTGCTGTCCGGGTGGCTGAAGTACCAACCCGAAACCGATGCACCAGGCCACATGGCGAAAGATTCTGTGAGTTTCATGCCAGTGTGTTTTTCCACTTCCAGCAGCTCCCAGATGGTGGCTTTTTCCGTATGTTCCGGGCAGGCCGGATAGCCCGGTGCCGGACGGATGCCCTGGTAGTTTTCGCGGATCAGTTCTTCGTTGCTGAGGTTCTCGTTCGGCGCATAGCCCCAGTAGAATTTACGCACACGCTCATGGAGATACTCCGCAAAGGCTTCGGCTAAACGGTCGGCAAGCGCTTTCACCATGATTTTGTTGTAATCATCGTGCTGCGCTTCAAAGGCATCAGCCAGTGCGTCCTCTTCCAGCCCGCCAGTCACGGCAAATGCGCCGATGTAATCTGCTTTACCAGAAAGCTTCGGCGCAACGAAGTCAGCGAGACAGTAGTTAGCGAATCCCGTTTTTTCGGTCTGTTGACGCAGATGGTGGCTGACGTTGATCACATGAGTGCGCGTTTCGTCACGGTAGATTTCAATGTCATCGCCCACACGGTTTGCCGGGAACAGGCCCACCACGCCACGCGGATTCAGCGTTTTCTCGGCGCTTAATTTATCCAGCATGTCGTTGGCGTCTTTAAACAGCCGCTGCGCCTCAACGCCTACCACTTCATCTTCCAGAATGCGCGGATACTTCCCGGCCAGCGACCAGGTCATAAAGAACGGTGTCCAGTCGATGTAATTGCGCAGCGTTTCGATGCTGGCTTCGACTTCCTGCACGCCGAGACGGTGCGCCACCGGCGGCGTGTAAGCCTGCCAGTCAAAAGCGAAATCGTTATCGCGCGCCGCTTCCAGCGTGACCGGTGGTGTGCGCGGCTTCTTGCGCCCGTGCTGAATACGTACGGTTTCGTACTCCTTGCGGGTACGAGCGACAAAATCATCACGCTGGGTATCGGAAAGCAGCGCCGCCACCACACCAACGGTACGCGATGCGTTCTGCACATACACCGTCGGGCCGCTGTAGTTCTGCTCGATTTTCACCGCCGTGTGCGCTTTTGAGGTGGTCGCGCCGCCAATCAATAGCGGAATAGTGAAGCCCTGACGCTCCATCTCTTTCGCCACGTTAACCATCTCGTCCAGCGACGGCGTGATAAGCCCCGAAAGTCCAATCAGATCAGCATTCACTTCTTTAGCGGTACGGAGAATTTTTTCCGCAGGCACCATAACGCCGAGATCGACAATTTCGTAGTTGTTACATTGCAGCACCACACCAACGATATTTTTACCGATGTCGTGGACGTCGCCCTTCACGGTGGCGATCACCATCTTGCCGTTGGTTTTACCCTGCTCTTTGCTGGCTTCAATAAACGGTTCGAGATACGCCACTGCCTGTTTCATGACGCGCGCCGATTTGACCACCTGTGGCAGGAACATTTTCCCTTCGCCAAACAGATCGCCGACCACGTTCATACCGTCCATCAGCGGGCCTTCAATCACTTCAATCGGGCGCGTAGCCTGCTGGCGGGCTTCTTCGGTATCCTGCTCGATAAACTCGGTAATGCCTTTAACCAGCGAGTATTCCAGACGTTTATTCACTTCCCACGAGCGCCACTCCGCCTGCTGGGCGTTAGCGGTGTCGTCGGTTTTGCTGCCGCGATATTTCTCGGCAAGCTCCAGTAAACGCTCAGTGCCATCGTCGCGACGGTTAAGAATCACATCTTCCACCGCGTCGCGCAGTTCAGCGGGTAGGTCGTCGTAAATCGCCAGTTGCCCGGCGTTGACGATCCCCATATCCATGCCATTGCGAATAGCGTAGTAGAGGAACACCGCGTGAATGGCTTCGCGCACCGGATCGTTGCCACGGAATGAGAAAGAAACGTTAGATACACCGCCGGAAATCAGCGCGTGCGGCAGTTCGCGTTTGATATCTTCACACGCGCCGATAAAGTCCTGCGCGTAGTTGTTGTGCTCTTCAATGCCGGTTGCGACCGCGAAGATGTTCGGGTCGAAGATGATATCTTCTGGCGGGAAGCCAACCTCTTCGGTGAGGATTTTGTACGCCCGACGGCAAATCTCGATTTTCCGTGCGCGGGTATCGGCCTGTCCCTGTTCGTCAAAGGCCATTACCACCACTGCCGCACCGTAACGACGCAAGAGCTTCGCGTGATGGATAAAGGCGTCGACGCCCTCTTTCATCGAGATAGAGTTAACAATGCCTTTGCCCTGGATACACTTCAGACCTTTTTCAATGACATCCCATTTTGAGGAGTCGATCATAATCGGCACGCGAGCGATATCCGGTTCACCGGCAATCAGATTGAGAAAACGCACCATCGCCGCTTCGGCGTCGAGCATCCCTTCATCCATGTTGATATCGATAATCTGCGCACCGTTTTCCACCTGCTGGCGGGCCACATCCAGTGCCTCGCTGTATTTCTCTTCTTTGATCAGGCGCTTGAACTTAGCGGAACCGGTGACGTTGGTGCGTTCACCCACGTTCACAAACAGGCTATCTTCGCCAATGTTCAGCGGCTCCAGGCCGGACAAACGGCAGGCTACGGGGATTTCCGGCAGTTTGCGCGGCGCTAATCCTTCTACTGCACGACTCATCGCTGCAATATGTTGTGGCGTGGTGCCACAGCAGCCGCCGACGATATTGAGAAAACCCGCTTGCGCCCATTCACGTATCTGTTTTGCCATCGTGTCGGCGTCGAGATCGTACTCACCAAAGGCGTTGGGTAGCCCGGCGTTCGGGTGCGCGGTGACGTAGCATTCCGCAATCCGTGACAGCTCCTGCACGTACTGGCGCAGTTCATCGGGCCCCAGCGCACAGTTCAGGCCAAAGGTCAGAGCTTCGGCGTGGCGCAATGAGTTGTAAAATGCTTCGGTGGTCTGCCCGGAGAGCGTGCGCCCGGAGGCGTCGGTGATGGTGCCGGAGATCATAATCGGCAGCTCAACGCCCAGCGCTTCAAACTCCGTTTTCACCGCAAAAACCGCCGCTTTGGCGTTAAGGGTGTCGAAAACGGTTTCAATCAGGATCAGATCCGCGCCACCTTCCACCAGCGCTTTGGTGGACTCTCGATAAGCCGCCACCAGCCCGTCAAAAGTGATATTACGAAATGCCGGATCATTTACGTCCGGAGAAATAGACGCCGTGCGGTTGGTCGGGCCGAGAACACCGGCAACGTAGCGCGGTTTCTCCGGCGTGCGCGCGGTCCACTCATCAGCACAAGCTCGCGCCAGTTTCGCCGCCGCAAAGTTGATTTCCGCCGACAGGGATTCCATCTGGTAATCCGCCATCGCAATGGTCGTGGAGTTGAAGGTGTTGGTTTCGATGATATCCGCGCCCGCTTCAAAGTAGGCGTTGTGGATAGCGGCGATCACTTCCGGTTTGCTGAGCACCAGCAGGTCGTTGTTGCCTTTGAGATCGCATGGCCAGTCGGCAAAGCGTTCACCACGAAAATCGGCTTCGTTCAGTCGATAGCTCTGGATCATGGTGCCCATACCGCCGTCCAGCACCAGAATACGTTCATTTAACTGCGCACGCAGTTGTTCCACTTTGCTGCTCACACTTGCTCCCGACACGCTCAACCCAGATTTAATAAAAATTCAACAAACCATACTGGCATAAACGCATCTGTGGTAAAAGCGACCACCACGCAACATGAGATTTGTTCAACATTAACTCATCGGATCAGTTCAGCAACTATTGCATTAGCTAACAATAAAAATGAAAATGATTTCCACGATACAGAAAAAGGAGGCTGTCATGGTCGCACCCATTCCCGCGAAACGCGGCAGAAAACCCGCCGTTGCCACCGCACCAGCGACTGGACAGGTTCAGTCTTTAACGCGTGGCCTGAAATTACTGGAGTGGATTGCCGAATCCAATGGCAGTGTGGCACTCACAGAGCTGGCGCAACAAGCCGGGTTACCCAATTCCACGACCCACCGCCTGCTAACCACGATGCAACAGCAGGGTTTCGTGCGTCAGGTCGGCGAACTGGGACATTGGGCAATCGGCGCACATGCCTTTATGGTCGGCAGCAGCTTTCTCCAGAGCCGTAATTTGTTAGCGATTGTTCACCCTATCCTGCGCAATTTAATGGAAGAGTCTGGCGAAACGGTCAATATGGCGGTGCTTGATCAAAGCGATCACGAAGCGATTATTATCGACCAGGTACAGTGTACGCATCTGATGCGAATGTCCGCGCCTATCGGCGGTAAATTGCCGATGCACGCTTCCGGTGCGGGTAAAGCCTTTTTAGCCCAACTGAGCGAAGAACAGGTGACGAAGCTGCTGCACCGCAAAGGGTTACATGCCTATACCCACGCAACGCTGGTGTCTCCTGTGCATTTAAAAGAAGATCTCGCCCAAACGCGCAAACGGGGTTATTCATTTGACGATGAGGAACATGCACTGGGGCTACGTTGCCTTGCAGCGTGTATTTTCGATGAGCACCGCGAACCGTTTGCCGCAATTTCAATTTCCGGACCGATTTCACGCATTACCGATGACCGCGTGACCGAGTTTGGCGCGATGGTGATTAAAGCGGCGAAGGAAGTGACGCTGGCGTACGGTGGAATGCGCTGACTTTTTCTGGCGGGCAGAGGCAATATTCTGCCCATCATACCTGAGTGGCAATAGAATAAGGGTGTCTGTTAATCGCATTGACGCCAAAATAACTTAATGTCATACACTTCACACACTTTTATTAACTCAGCATTATTTTTAAACATCAAACCACTTAATCATTAACAAAATCGCAAGATCTCATTCCACCGAAACTTTTACGGCTGCATTATGAGATTGAGCGATTTATGATATTTCTTTACTTGTAATCATATTAAATTTTTTCACTGTTCTGATAGTTAAAATTCAAGACATCAATAAACAATGAGATATTTAAATGATTACTCGTATCCCTCGTAGTTCTTTCTCTGCAAATATTAATAATACAGCCCAGACAAATGAACACCAAACCCTGAGTGAATTGTTTTATAAAGAACTCGAGGATAAATTTTCTGGCAAGGAGCTGGCGACGCCTCTATTAAAAAGCTTCTCAGAGAACTGTAGACAAAATGGTCGTCATATCTTTAGCAACAAGGATTTTGTCATTAAATTTTCCACGTCCGTCTTACAAGCTGATAAGAAAGAAATTACGATAATTAATAAAAACGAAAACACGACACTTACTCAAACCATTGCCCCAATATTTGAAGAATACCTAATGGAAATTTTACCTCAACGCTCAGACACTCTTGATAAACAAGAATTAAACCTAAAATCAGATAGAAAAGAAAAAGAATTCCCAAGAATTAAACTTAATGGTCAATGTTATTTTCCGGGGCGACCCCAAAACCGTATAGTATGCCGACACATTGCTGCACAATATATTAATGATATTTATCAGAATGTTGATTACAAACCCCATCAAGATGATTACTCTTCAGCTGAAAAATTTCTCACGCACTTCAACAAAAAATGCAAAAACCAGACTTTGGCGTTGGTTTCCAGCCGTCCTGAGGGGCGTTGCGTTGCTGCCTGCGGTGATTTCGGGCTAGTTATGAAAGCATATTTTGACAAGATGGAATCAAATGGCATCAGTGTTATGGCAGCCATATTACTGGTGGATAACCATGCTTTGACGGTCCGGCTAAGAATAAAGAACACAACTGAAGGATGTACCCATTACGTGGTTTCGGTTTATGATCCTAATGTAACTAACGATAAAATAAGAATTATGAGCGAAAGCAAAGAGGATATTAAACACTATTCTCTGATGGATTTTATGAATGTAGATTATAGCCTCCTGAAATGGTCAAATGATCATGTTATTAACCAATCTGTTGCAATAATTCCAGCACTTCCGAAAGAACAGCTATTGATGTTAAAAGGATCTGTGGATGAAATAACCCCTCCATTATCACCAGCAACGATGAATTTGCTAATGGCAATTGGTCAGAATCACCAACTTACGCAACTGATGATTCAGCTCCAGAAAATGCCAGAACTACATAGAACAGAAATGTTGACTGCCTATAATAGTGGACATATGAACGTTATTAATACTATTTTTAACGCATTACCCACTCTGTTTAATACGTTTAAATCCGATAAAAAAAATATGAAGCCCCTCCTCCTGGCAAATAATTCTAATGAATATCCCGGTTTGTTTTCAGCGATACAGCATAAACAACAAAATGTTGTAGAGACGGTTTATCTTGCTTTATCTGACCATGCACGCCTGTTTGGATTTACCGCTGAAGATATTATGGATTTTTGGCAACACAAAGCCCCACAAAAATACTCTGCCTTTGAGTTGGCTTTTGAATTGGGTCACCAGGTTATTGCTGAATTAATCCTTAATACATTAAATAAGATGGCTGAAAGCTTTGGCTTTACGGATAACCCTCGATACATTGCGGAGAAAAATTATATGGAAGCTTTACTCAAAAAAGCATCTCCCCATACCGTACGCTAAATCTTTGCCTGCGCCGATACGCATAAACATCTTCCACATGCCCTTCACGTATGCGGTTTTGTAGTGCGCGCCAGTAATCAGCGCGGAACAGGTCGGCGTGCATCTCTTCAAACAGCGGACCAATACGCGGGTCGGCGCATAGCCAGTGGCGAAACTCTTCCGGGAAAACATCGCCCGGCGAGACGCTGTACCACGGTTCGCTGGCAAGTTCGTCTTCCGGATAGCGCGGCGGCGGGATGTCGCGGAAATTCACTTCCGTCATGTAGCAAATTTCATCGTAATCATAAAAAACCACACGCCCGTGACGGGTGACACCGAAGTTTTTAAACAGCATGTCGCCAGGAAAAATGTTAGCAGCGGCAAGCTGGCGAATAGCGTTACCGTATTCTTCAATGGCGTCGCGCAACTGCTGACCTTCCACTTGTTCCAGCCAGATATTGAGCGGCACCATCCGCCGCTCGATATAGAGATGGCGAATTACAATCTGCTCACCAAGATCGGTGATTTTTTCCGCTGCTTCCTGGAGCAGTAATTCCATTAATGCCGGGGAAATATGCCGCTTCTCCAGCACAAAGTTTTCAAACTCCTGGGTGTCCGCCATTCGGCCCACACGGTCGTGCTCTTTCACCAGTTGATAGCAGGCACGAACGTGAGCGGCAGACATCTCTTTCTGCGGCACGAACTTGTCTTTGATGACTTTGAATACCCGATCAAAGCCCGGCAGCGTAAACACCAACATCACCATTCCACGAATACCCGGCGCTTCAATGAACTGCTCATTACAGCCCTGTAGATAAACGAGATATTCGCGGTAGCTTTCGGTTTTGGCGTGCTTCTGGCAGCCGATAGCCATATACAATTCAGCAGTGGTTTTACCTGGCAGAATTTCCCGTAGCCACTCGACCAGCGCTGCGGGCAGCGGTGCATAAACCATAAAATAAGAACGCGCAAAGCCAAAAACAATGCTCGCTTCGGCGGTCGTCGTCAGGCAGGTATCAATAAATAACTCGCCGTCGTCCGTCTGGTGGATCGGCAGTAAGAAGGGCAACGTGCCGGAAGGCGTGATCAGTTTGCCCACCAGCCAGGCGGCTTTATTGCGGTAAAACAGTTCGTTCGCCACCTGTAAATGACTTTCCGCGAGGTTGTCTGTCCCCAGCGTTTCCGTCAGATGGCGAATGATGTAATGAATGTCACGGCTTTTATTCTGCCAGCGCAGGCGCAGCGGCAGGTCGCTGATAACGCGCATCAGTAGAGATTCCCAGCCGTGATCGGGGTGAAAGTCTTTCGCCAGCGGGCGGGGAATGGTACGAAAGCGGCGCTCTGGCTGAGAGCTAAAGATAAAAAGCCGCTCGGGAGTAAGCGAGCGGTGGTCAAATAACCGACAGTACACGGAGTTAAAAAAGCTCTCCGCAATCTCGAAGCGCGGGTAATCCGGCAACAGCCGCGTGTAATGCTCTTTAACGCGCAGTAAAAATGCCGCGTCCGTACTTTGGCCGTTAGAATGCAGCGCAGTTGCTCCACGACCAGACCAACGTGATGATCGTAAAGATGGATACGGTTTTTCATCGCCTGCTGGACAGCATGCCAGTCGGCCTGTTCGAAACGCTGCTGCGCCCCGGAAGTCACTTCGAGGAATCGACCATACTGAGCGTCGAAGCCTTGCAAAATGGTTTGAGCAATCAGTAATTCCAGGCCACGCGGCATTTAGCGCCCTCATCAGGAGCAGAGAATTGCCGGATGCGGCGTAAACGCCTTATCCAGCCTACGTTCGGCAACGGTTGTAGGCATGATAAGACGCGCAAGCGTCGCATCAGGCATCGTGCACCGATTGCCGGATGCGGCGTAAATGTCTTATCCGGCCTACGTTCGGCAACGGCTGTAGGCATGATAAGACGCGCAAGCGTCGCATCAGGCATCGTGCACCGATTGCCGGATGCGGCGTGAACGCCTTATCCGGCCTACAGTCAGCAACGGTTGTTGTTGCTTAGAACTGCGATTCTTCAGTGGAGCCGGTCAGCGCGGTGACTGAAGACGTGCCGCCCTGAATAATAGTCGTCACTTTATCGAAGTAACCTGTACCCACTTCCTGCTGGTGAGATACGAAGGTATAGCCATCTTTCGCGGCGGCAAATTCCGGCTGCTGCACTTTCTCAACGTAGTGCTTCATACCCTCGCCCTGGGCATAGGCGTTTGCCAGGTCAAACATGTTGAACCACATGCTGTGGATACCTGCCAGGGTGATGAACTGGAACTTGTAGCCCATATCCGACAGCTGCTGCTGGAAGCTGGCAATAGTTTTGTCGTCGAGGTTTTTCTGCCAGTTGAACGACGGCGAGCAGTTATAAGCCAGCAGTTTGCCCGGATATTTCGCGTGGATAGCTTGTGCAAAGCGACGCGCCAGTTCCAGATCCGGCGTGGAGGTTTCACACCAGACCAGGTCAGCATATGGCGCATACGCCAGGCCACGGCTGATCGCTTGCTCAATGCCCGCATGAGTACGGAAGAAGCCTTCACTGGTACGCTCGCCAGTAATAAATTCACTGTCATACGGGTCGCAATCGGAGGTAATCAGATCCGCCGCATCGGCATCGGTACGAGCAACCAGCAGGGTTGGAACGCCCGTCACGTCAGCTGCAAGACGCGCCGCGACCAGTTTCTGAATAGCTTCCTGAGTTGGCACCAAAACTTTGCCGCCCATGTGACCGCATTTCTTCACTGACGCCAGCTGATCTTCGAAGTGAACTGCCGCTGCACCGGCTTCAATCATCGCTTTCATCAGTTCAAAGGCATTCAGGACACCGCCAAAACCGGCTTCCGCATCGGCAACGATCGGCAGGAAGTAATCGACATAGCGCGGATCGCCCGGCTCAATGCCTGCGGACCATTGGATCTGATCGGCACGACGGAAGGTGTTGTTGATCCGCTCCACCACAGCTGGCACCGAGTTTGCCGGATAGAGCGACTGATCCGGATACATGCTGGCCGCCAGGTTAGCGTCCGCCGCTACCTGCCATCCCGACAGATAGACTGCTTCAATACCCGCTTTCGCCTGTTGCAGCGCCTGACCGCCAGTCAGTGCACCGAGGCTGTTGATGTAGCCTTTTTTCGACTCGCCATGCAGCAGACGCCACATTTTCGCCGCGCCCAGTTGCGCCAGGGTGCATTCAGGATTGACTGAACCGCGTAATTTCACCACATCTTCCGCGCTGTATGGGCGAGTAATGCCTTCCCAACGCGGTTGAGTCCACTCTTTCTGTAATTCTTCAATTTGTTGTGTACGGGTTTTCATGTGCAGATGCTCCATAGTTATGTGGTGGTTTACGCTAACAGGCGGTAGCCTGGCAGGGTCAGGAAATCAATTAACTCATCGGAAGTGGTGATCTGTTCCATCAAGCGTGCGGCATCGTCAAAACGCCCCTGGGAGAAACGTTCTTCGCCCAGTTCGCTGGCAATGACTTTCATCTCTTCACCCAGCATCTGGCGGAACAAGGCTTTGGTCACCGGTTTGCCATTGCTCAACGTTTTTTGATGATGGATCCACTGCCAGATTGAGGTACGGGAAATTTCAGCCGTCGCCGCATCTTCCATCAGGCCATAAATCGGCACGCAGCCGTTGCCGGAGATCCATGCTTCGATGTACTGCACTGCCACGCGAATGTTGGCGCGCATACCTTCTTCGGTGCGTTCACCATCACAAGGTGCCAGCAGCTGATCGGCAGTAATCGGCGCGTCTTGTTCGCGCATCACTTCAAGCTGATTTTTACGGGAGCCGAGAATGTCGTTGAATACCGCCATTGCCGTATCCGCAAGGCCTGGGTGAGCAATCCATGTGCCATCGTGACCGTTATTGGCTTCCAGCGCTTTATCCGCTTTTACTTTGTTGAGCACCTGGTTATTGCGCTCTTCATCTTTGCTCGGAATAAACGCTGCCATGCCGCCCATCGCAAAAGCACCGCGTTTATGGCAGGTTTTAATCAACAGGCGTGAGTAAGCATTCAGGAATGGTTTATCCATCGTCACTGCCTGTCTGTCTGGCAGGACGCGATCGGGATAGTTTTTCAACGTTTTGATATAGCTGAAGATGTAATCCCAACGACCGCAGTTCAGACCAACAATATGGTCACGCAGCGCGTGAAGGATTTCATCCATCTGGAACACGGCGGGCAGCGTTTCAATCAGCAACGTCGCCTTGATGGTGCCGCGCGGCAGATTAAAGCGATCTTCTGCATAGCTGAAGACTTCGCTCCACCAGGCCGCTTCCTGCCAGGACTGGGTTTTCGGCAGATAGAAATAGGGACCGCTGCCCTTTGCCAACAGTGCCTGATAGTTGTGGAAGAAATAGAGCGCAAAATCAAACAGGCTACCGGGGATTGCCTCACCACGCCAGGTGACATGTTTTTCCGGCAAGTGCAGACCGCGTACCCGACAAATCAAAACCGCTGGATTGGGCTTGAGCTGATAAATTTTGCCTGCTTCATTGGTATAGCTGATGGTGCCGTTAACCGCATCGCGCAGGTTAATTTGCCCGTCGATCACTTTGTTCCAGTCTGGTGCCAGTGAATCTTCGAAATCGGCCATAAAGACTTTCACATTGGCGTTCAGTGCGTTGATCACCATCTTGCGCTCAACCGGGCCAGTTATCTCGACTCGACGATCTTGTAAGTCCGCGGGAATACCACGAATTTTCCAGTCCGTATCGCGAATGGAAGCTGTTTCCGAAATAAAATCAGGCAACGTTCCGTTATCAATATCTTGCTGCTGCTGAATGCGCGCTGCCAGAAGTTTATTGCGTTGTGGCGTAAAATGCGTCACCAGCTCAGTCAGAAATTCTACCGCTTCGGCAGTAAGAATTTGCTTCTCATGCTCGCCATACGGCCTTATGAAAGCCAGTTCATCGGTTGTTGTTGCCTGTTCAGTCATCGTGCAGCTCCTCGTCATGGATCCGAAAACTTCCCCACTGTGAACGAAGGATCGTTGTGCGCTTTTCGTTCAGCACAACTAAGACTACTCATTTAAAATGCAAAATCAAAAACAATTTCCATTTCAATTAAAAATACTTGATAACTTATTGATAACAATATGAATAAAATTTATTCACCTCCTGAGGTGCGTTTCGGAAATAAAAAAGGCACCCGAAGGTGCCTGAGGTAAGGTGCTGAATCGCTTAACGATCGACTATCACAGAAGATTAATCCAGCGTTGGATTCATGTGCCTTAGATCGTATGGCGTGATCTGATAGACGTAATAGTTGAGCCAGTTGGTAAACAGCAAATTACCGTGACTACGCCAGCTCGCTCGCGGTGTATTTTGCGGATCATTGTGCGGGAAATAGTTATACGGTACTTCCGGGCCTAGTCCGGCTTCCACATCGCGGAAATATTCCTGCGCCAGCGTTTGCGCATCATATTCGGGATGGCCCGTCACAAAGGCAATGCGCTTATCTTTGCTGGCAAACAGATATGCATCCCCTTCTTCCGTCTCTGCCAGAATTTCCAGATCGGTGTAATCACGAATCAACGCTGCCGGAAAGTCAGCATAGCGCGAATGTGGTGCCAGGAATGAATCATCAAAGCCACGCGTCAGAAGCGCATGAGGATGGAGAATATGATGCTCGTAAACGCCAGAGAGTTTGTCGGTGCGAGTTTGCTTAGGAATGCCGTAGAGGATATTGAGCGCGGCCTGTACCGCCCAGCAGACAAACAGCGTCGAGGTGACGTGATCTTTCGACCACTCCAGCACCTGTTTGATCTGCGGCCAGTAAGCGACATCATTAAACTCCACCAGGCCCAGCGGCGCACCGGTTACAATCAGACCGTCAAAGTTCTGTTCCTGAATATCTTCAAAGTTACAGTAGAAGTTGTTCAGATGCTCTGCGGGCGTGTTGCGCGATTCACGGGAATCGATGCGCAACAGCTGAATATCGACCTGCAAAGGTGAGTTTGAAAGCAGGCGCAGAAACTGATTTTCAGTTTCAATCTTCTTCGGCATCAGGTTAAGGATCAGAACCTTAAGTGGACGAATTTCCTGACCAGACGCACGAGAAGTTGTCATCACAAAGACGTTTTCTTCACGCAAGAAATTGACGGCGGGTAGCTCGTCCGGCACACGAATAGGCATAACCTGATTACCTCACTACATACGCTTATACGTTTAGACATCCAGATAGCTGAAGATAACCAGAAAATTTGCCAATGTCGAGCCTGCATGTTGAAGGTGAGAAAGTTTCAAGGAAAAGGCTACGTTAGAATATAAGAATGACGAAAAGGAGAGAAAATGGTTATTAGTATTCGCCGCTCACAGCATGAGGAAGGGGAGGAACTCGTTGCGATTTGGTGTCGATCTGTCGATGCCACCCACGATTTTTTATCAGCAGAGTATCGGGCCGAGCTGGAAGAGCTGGTTCGTTCCTTTCTGCCGGAAGCACCGTTGTGGGTCGCGGTTAATGAACGGGATCAGCCGGTTGGGTTTATGTTGTTAAGTGGGCAGCATATGGATGCGCTGTTTATCGATCCTGATGTGCGCGGCTGCGGCGTGGGTCGGATGCTGGTGGAGCATGCGCTCTCGATGGCACCGGAACTGACAACCAACGTTAATGAGCAAAATGAGCAGGCGGTTGGGTTCTATAAGAAGGTGGGTTTTAAGGTTACGGGACGCTCTGAGGTGGACGATTTGGGGAAACCGTATCCGTTGCTGAATCTGGCGTATGTGGGGGAATAAGCCGCCCCTGCCGTGCCTGCCCAGGCTGGAGAAGACGCGCCAGCGTCGCACCCGGCATTTTTTTCACCAACGCAAAAAGGCCATCCTGACGGATGGCCTTCTGCTTAATTTGATGCCTGGCAGTTC